>Ga0209491_10000103_pt1 | contig 144729 bp, 115 predicted proteins | sample BON02_FD_187213 | JGI IMG/M metagenome (GOLD analysis project Ga0209491, IMG submission 187213) | Freshwater microbial communities from Lake Bonney liftoff mats and glacier meltwater in Antarctica - BON-02 (SPAdes) (version 2) | ecosystem: Environmental > Aquatic > Freshwater > Ice > Glacier... | reverse complement strand
ACATGCACACGCTGGGCCGCCTGCTGATCGCTCAGCAAGCGCCGAACAGTGAGGCTGCTCTCACAAGACGCCACGCCGCCTGAAGCGGCCGCGAGTGATCCGAAACTGCAAAAGGCCGGCCTCGGTCTCTGGGAACGTACGCGCCGCGGCTGCAAAAATCGCATAAAAACGACCTCAGAAAACATGCGGGCAGACTTTGTTGTCGCCACTCAAGCTCGCCGGACATCGTCGCCTTGTAGTGTTCGATGCGGCGAATCATCTTTTGAACGCTCTTCTCAAGACTCGGTTCCCAAGCCTCGCTGACATCGCCGGTGGCAAACGTCTGACCGGGCAAGACCAGCGCCAGTTTGACTTCGTACTCTCCGCTATTGGAGTTGTACTCCAGGTTAATGTGTAGGATTTGAGTTGGAAATTCTTCGATGAGTGGACGAATCCGATCAACTTCCGACGCGATGTTGAGCGTTTCCGCTTCCGTTGGTTTAAAACCTTCAACGTCGAGGTCGGTGTCGAAACTGGGTTCTGCAAATGTCATGACTTTTCCTTAAATTGTTTGTGGCGTGCCGTTTAACGATCTGAGCACGATAGGTGAGATTCGACTATAAAACGTCCCTCTCGACGACGGTGAAAAGCATCGCGGTGCTGAGCAAGTTGAAGAGATTTCGTATCGATATGGTCATTCCTTATTACGTTGTTTTGGCCTCGAGAGGGTGCGTTTCCAAGTTGACTACTGGTGCAAACGATGTGCCGTCGTTACCCTGGAAGCATCCGTCGCCTGGGCTCGCCGTTAAACAAAGGTCGAACGGTATGCGACGTGCGTCATTTTCAGAGGGTTGCGTTGCCAGCATTAGTCTTCTCCAATCTCGAAGCAAATTACGATGTAAGTCCTCACCACAAAGTGCCCTTATTGCCAACACGAAGTCGACAGCACGATCGAGCACCTCGGGAGCCGGTGGTTTGTCCGGGCTGCAAGAAACCGTTCGAAATTAAAATGCCGACAGCTGTCATGACCTCGGTTCAAGAAGTTGACGAGAAGAAAGCGAACAAGGAACGCATGGACACTGAGCCAGACGAACGAACCTTGGCGAAGGTGCATACGGTCGCATTTCGTGCTCGCCCTGTCGCGACCTTGATCGTGAGACTCGTGTTTCTCATTGCCGTCGTCGCAATAGTCATGTCGGTCGCCAACACGCTCAGTGAGAAGCAACGACGTGCATTAGCGGCCTACTACGCAAATTTGCTTTACCACTACAGCGACCAATAGATCGCCAGCCCCCCGATGTAGACAACCAACACCGCTAACGAATCCAGGCCCATCCCGAACACCGTCTTGTCCCGTCGTTCCAGAATGCCCCACAGATAGAGACTCGTCACCACAATTCCCATCGAGCCGAGGAACGCCGCCGACGGTCCGATTGCGTCGAAGATTGGTCCTTCGCGATAGGCGGCTTGATGGGCGTCCTTCAAGTCGCGAGCGGACTCGGGGGGCTGGGCAATCTCGCCTCGTGGTTCCCAACGTGGATCGCCTTCATATCAGTAAATCACCCACAGTGAAAACACACAACGGCCCGCTGGCGGGCTGAGGAACTTCGCACAGAGGCAGACGACATCCCTTCCGAAGACAGACCCTCTGAGCCCCTCGCGGCTGCTGCGACGAACAAGAACACTCCTGCAACGGTGTCGTCGGCGAATTCGGTTGTGCTTGATTATTGCACTGCGGTGAAGGGGATTTTAAACGATGATCAGGGCGGCCCACTGCACCCCCCGGGGATTCGCATGGTCGAGGCGTTACAGTCCGTGCGGGAATCCGTGGAACGCTGTCTTGCCACAAAAAAAAGGGCGCTGCAGAAAAGGCACTGAAGCGTCTTGCGGGCTGCATCGATCGTGGTCTCGACTGCGTGGCTGAAGAACTGCCTTTGATTCGCGGGCATGTGGAAGTCGTGCGTTCCATTTCCGCGACTCTCGATCCGACACAGGGCCACTGCGAGTTCCGCCGCGCCCTCTTCATCGAAGTGCATGGCACCTGTCAGGCGAGCACTGATCGCGTGCGACAGCAGATGGCGAAAGTCATGCTGAGTTTTGAACAGGGCCTGTTTTCAGGTGGCGATGGGGCTGGCTTGCCTCAGGATAATCTGGATCTGGAACGCTGGTTTCGGAATCCCAAAAGCCACGAACGCCGCATCCACGGCCACCGCCATGCGGGTGTGCGAATCGTGCTGGAAGGACCGTCGATGATTCACGCTCTGGATCTCCACCAGCGTCACCCGGAACCGCTCACCTCCACCGACCTGCTGCCCTTTCGCGATGCGACTGCTCACATCAGTCAACTCCAGTCGCTCCAACGCCGCAGCCTCATGCGCAAAGCACGCTCCACGAAGAAACGACCGCGACTTCTCGATGAACTCGAATCCCGCTACAAAGACTCATCTTAGCCCGCCAGCAGGCCGTTGTAAAAAAAGCCCGCCCGGAGAGAGTCGGGCGAGCTTTCGGAGAGAGAGAAATTACTGAGAGAGGGCGAGAGACAAACGATTACCGCGACTGAGCGTCTTTTTCAGACCTGGCGGTCCTTCTTTTTCTTCTTGTCCTTGTTTTCATTCTTCAGCTTTTGCTCCAGACGTTCGGCCTGAGATTTTTCTTCCTTCTCAGCGGTCTCAAGCACTTCGCGAAGATCGTCGAGCGACTCTTCGACCGGGACCTGGGTAAAGCTGGAGCCAGCTGTGCGAGCCCCACAGCCTTCCTGAGCCGGAATGCTGTAACTCTGGTCCAAGCTGCGAATCGCAAACGCGACGTCCTGAAGTTCCGCGTTGACGGACTTCGCCACAACAGTTAATCCGGTCGTCAAACCAACCACAGCAACGGTCCCAACGACCACCGCTTCGGCTGACAACAGGACGCCGAATTCATCGTTCCACAATTTACTGAACAAACGCATCTCTCAGTCTCCGCAAATTCAGGGTGCAAAAAGTAAAACCCCGCCAAATCTCTCGTCTTCAGCGGTCCACCTGGATCAGTTGTGTGGATTGTGACGATTCCTTTACACCCATTGCAAATGTTAATCTGCGTAAATTAAACAAAATGGAAAGACATATTGACACTTTGTAACTCCACTTGTGCAAACGTGTCTCAAGCGGCATTCATGCCACGCGCTGCCCCAGATGCGAGCTGAGGCTCGAAAACCGAGCTCTTGGTGCGGAATCGGCAGCGACCGGATTAGCGGAAATGGCGTGGACCTAATCCGTAGCGGAAGTCGCCAAGACTTTCGGCACCCCTGTTTTCGAAGGGAAAACCGAAACTCTTGGCGAGTGCCGCTACAAAAACATTTCTTAAGTCCACGCCATTGGAGATTGGCGAATCGGAGCCCGATCTGTTTCAATCTCGAGCGTTGAAACGCGTTCTTTGAAGCTCCCGTGACGCTCAAGCCTGCGGGCTGTGGGCGGTTTGTGATTGGTCAGGTCGCGACTGCGACGTTCGTCTGCCAGATTCAAAGGAAGGATAGAATCATGCGACAGTGTGTTCGTGCGTTGCTTTTAATGTCTTGTGCTGCCTGCTGTTTCAAAGTGTCCGATCTTGCGAAGGCCGATGACGCTCCGCGAGAACAGAAGTTAGCGGCGGAGGCAGTGTCTGCCATGAAAACCGCGACGCAGTTCATGCGTGACAATGTGGCTGTGCACGGCGGCTACGTTTTCTGGATCCCATCCCGGCCGCACTGGCGTGGATGAAACGATCAGTACTGCCTGATGGTCAGATCGCTCGCTTCTACGAACTGAAAACGAACACGCCGCTTTATTTCGTGAAGGATACGTACGAACTGACTTATGACGATTCCAATCTTCCCACGCATTACAGCTTCAAGTCCGAGTCAAAAGTGGACAAGCTGGAAGCCCGCTATAAACTGCTCAGTAGCGGCGCGTCTGCCGATGTGAAGCAATCCAGCCTGAGGCCTCTTCGAAAAGACGCAGAAGAAATCCTGGCTCAGCTGGATTCCAGCGGTCGATGGGTGACGGACAAGAACGGTCGAGCTGTCCCGAACGCGGAAAAAAACGGAGGGTCTCTTTCTGGAAAGCGCCGTCTTCAGCAACAATCTGACTCGGCTGGCGGAGTTCGTTGCAGCCGCTCGATCCGGTGCCAGGTGACGGTCGCCGATTTTCTCCCGCTGGATTCTCTTTCACCGGCGACCTGTTCAAACACCACGGCACAGCATTCAGACAGTCTAGAGGACGCTCAATGGCAACCGTAAGTCTAATCGAAGCCAATTCGCTGGCGGCAGGGCAGTCGGCCGAGGTCGTCGCCGAGGGACGAATCTTTGCGGTGTTCAACGTGGACGGAACATTTCGAGTTCTGGACGGCATTTGCCCGCATGCCGGCGGTCCGCTTGGGAAAGGCGTTCTCCGGGGAAATATCGTGACCTGTCCATGGCACGGCTGGCAGTTCAATGTCGAATCCGGACATCATTGCCTGAATTCGCGACTGTGCCAGACAACTTACGACTCCAGAATTGAAGACGGAAAAATCGTGATCGATCTGGGTTGATCGCTGGATGGTCGGCCGGCGCAAAAAAAAGACGCCTGACAAACTACCAGTCAGACGTCTTCGATGTGTTCGCTATTTCATCTGCAGCAGATTGAGGCTGCAAGCAGAAAGTATTACTTCTTCAGTTCCGCATCAATCAGTGTGAGAACTTCTTTGTCGTCAGGGCTGGTCCGAGGGCTGATGCGGCCGGCGACTTTACCGTCCTTACCAACGACGAACTTTTCAAAGTTCCAGCTGATCTTGTCCTTCTTCTCTGAATGGCTCTTCAGGAAGTCGTACAAAGGAGCCTGGCTGTCGCCGTTGACATCGATCTTGCTCATCATCGGAAACGTAACTTTATAATTTTCGGTGCAGAACTTCTTGATGTCCTTCTCTGAGCCGGGTTCCTGGCTACCAAATTGATTGCAAGGGAAGCCAACCACAACCAGACCCACGTCGGCATACTTTTCCTGCAGAGCCTGAAGTTCTTTGTACTGCGGTGTCAGGCCGCATTCGCTGGCCACGTTGACAATCAACAGGACTTTCCCTTTGAATTCGGCCATATCGACTTCTTTGCCGTCGATGGATTTCATTTTGAACTCATGCACAGAATCGGCAGCCATAGCTGTTCCTCCGGAAAGACAAAGAACAGAAAGTGCAACGGCCAGTGAACTCCAGAACTTCATAACTCATTCTCCAGTCGCAAACAGTGAATTCAAGACTCTGCTCAAAACTCAGCCAGCGTGACTGAGCGTGCAAAGTCTGCAATGCTGATTGTCGGTTATTGTTACCCGGTCCGAAGCAAAGGCAAGTCACGCCATGGTCAAACGTGATTCTGAATGAGAAAGTGCCCGGGAGCCGAATTGATTTGTTGTGAAGAGATCTTCACACTAAGGCGGTTTCGTTTCTGTTTTTTTCTGCCATGGAGCTGCGTTTCGTGAAGCATACTCTCGGCCTGTTCCTGCAGCTGGCTTCGCTTTCGATGTTGCCAGCGATGATTATCTTCCAGCTGTTCTATGGATTCCGGCTGATCGTGATGCCGATTTCCCTGCTCTGCGGGATCTGCGTTTTCAGCATCGGGACGGTGCTGCGAGAATCCAAATAGACGCGGCGGTCGGACTCAGACGCTGGTGAGGGAAGGTCTCGGCATCAGAGATGCGAGCCACCTTCGGAACCATCTGTCCCGGACGGAAATGAAAATCTCGCCTCGGAGATGCGAGGCACAGTGTGCATCGCATCTCCGAAACGAAACGACTTAGCTTTTCTGACATTCCACCGGTAGAGGGCTCAAGCCGACGCCGCTGTAGTAGAAACCGCGAGCCGCCATTTTGCGGCGGTCGTAAAGATTGCGTCCGTCGAAGATCACCGGGGCCTTCATCTTCAGCTTGATATAGTCGAAATCGGGATTTCGGAATTCGTTCCATTCGGTCACGATGGCCACAGCATCCGCGCCGTCGCAACAGTCATAGTGATGCAGGCAGTACTCGACGACGTCACCCAATTCTTTGCGGACATTTTCCAGAGCCACCGGGTCGTGTACTTTGACCTTCGCGCCAGCCTCCAGCAGACTGCGGATCAGCACAAGGGACGGTGCCTCACGAATATCATCTGTTCTTGGCTTGAACGAAAGCCCCCAGACGGCAATCGTCTTGTCCTTCAGGTCACCATCGAAGTAACTATGAATCTTGCGAAACAGAACATGCTTCTGCTGATCGTTGGTTTCATCCACTGTGCGCAGAATTCGTGGAGACACTCCATATTCCATCGCCAGCGACGCCAGGGCTCGAACGTCCTTGGGAAAACAGGAGCCGCCGTAGCCGACACCCGGAAACAAAAACGAAAACCCGATCCGTGCATCGTGACCAATGCCTTTGCGGACTTCGTTAATGTCTGCACCGACCTGTTCGCAGATATTTGCCATCTCGTTGATAAAGCTGATCTTCGTGGCCAGCATGCAGTTGGCCGCGTACTTAATCATCTCCGCGCTTTCGATGCCGACGATGATGAAAGGTTTTTCCGTCCGCAGAAACGGCTTGTAAACTTCCTGCAGCACATCGGCCGCTTCGGCGTCGTCGACACCGACAACGACGCGATCGGGCTTTGTGAAGTCATCAATGGCTGCGCCTTCCTTCAGAAACTCCGGATTGGACGCGATATGAAATTTGGCTGGAGTCAAAGCCCGAATCCATTCGGCCACCTTACGATTCGTCCCGACAGGCACGGTGCTTTTGCAGATGACGATCGCATCTGACTTCAGGAAAGGTGCCATTTTCTCTGCCGCGGCACGAACATACTTCAGGTCAGCAGCACCCGTGTCATCCTGTGGAGTTCCCACACAGATGAAGACACACTTCGCGCGGCTGATGGCCTCTTCGTAATTGGTCGTAAACTTCAGTCGGCCGGACGCTGTGTTTCGTTTGACCAGCTCCTCCAGACCAGGCTCATAAATCGGCACGCCGCCGCTGTTCAGCAAATCGACCTTGCGCGCGTCGACGTCCAGACACGTCACGTCATTGCCGCTTTCGGCGAAACAGGTTCCAGTCACCAGGCCGACGTACCCAGTGCCAATCATCGTGATCTTCATGAGTTCTCTCGACAAATAAAAATATCAAATTCCGGACCGGTCAGCCGGAATCTCGCTCGGGGCGCGATACTCTCGTTGAAGTGATTCGAGCAGTATTTCCAGCCGATCCACATTGTCGCGAATCCCGTCCATCTGCGGACGTGAAGAAACAGAATTGAGCCGCTTCCGGTTCACAATGCTGTCCGCCAGATAAACAGGCCGACTTCTAACCTGGTCGTAGATGCGAATAACGTATTCGCCCAGGATTGAAATGCCAAGCGCATTCAATGCACCAAAAAATGAGGCCGTGATGATGGTTGACGCCCACCCCGGAATGGCCAGCCCTGTAAATATCTTATGCCACAGCACGAATCCTACCGATGCCGCACAGACACCGGCGGAAATCGCAGCGACAAGATAGAAGAATTTCAGAGGAAAACCAGAGAACGAAAAAATGGCCGTCTTGGCAAGCCGAAACAATCCCATCAGCGAGACGCGCGGGTGATCATCATGGCGAGCCGCACGTTCGACCGGGATTCCGGTCTGACGAAATCCGGCCCAGCTGCGAAGTCCCGGGAAGAATCGATCACGCTCCGGCAGTTGCAGCAAAGCGTCGACGACTTTTCGATCCATCAACCCAAAATTGCCGGCATCGGCCGGAATCGGACTGTCAGCGATGGAATTCAGGACTCGGTAAAAGCTGAAGAACAAAAATCGACGGGCGGCGTTCTCTTTTCGATTAAACCGCTGAGCATAGACGACATCAGAACCATTTTCCCACTGATCCAGAAATCGGGGGATGGCTTTCGGGTCGTCCTGCAGATCTGAATCCATGACGATGATGACGTCGCCCTTTGCATGCTCCAGACCGGCCTGAACGGCAGGCTGATGTCCGAAGTTGCGAGAAAGGTGAACAACCACAATGCGTTCGTCTTCGGCCCCCAGCGCATCCAGATTTTCTCGCGATCCGTCCGATGAACCGTCATTCACGTAGACAATTTCAAAGTCCAGACGGTCGCCGTCCATGACGCTGACGATCTGACGTGTCAATTCACGCAGAATTGTGGTTTCATTAAACACTGGCAGCACTACCGAGATCATCACGGAACGCCGGTTGCGTGGGAAGGACGAGGGCATCGTCATTTCTGCAGCACTCCTGCAAGCGACAGTCCGGTTGGCACTGTCAGATGTTCATGACACCATCGTTCAGCGGCGGCGGCGGTCAGCAGAGCGCGGTTGGTGAATGGGGACACCGTCGGAAAGTCCGGCTGTGTTCGTTTCGGAAACAGCTTTTCCCAGCCACGAACTGCCACTGCAGCCGGCATGGTGAAGCTGTTCCAGTAGTTCAGCCACGAGACGCGAAAGCCCGATTCATTGGCGTGCTGACGAAACTGTCTGACCGTGTAACGGCGATAATGGCCGAGCTGCTCATCCCAGCGACTGTAGAGCCACGGGTGAGCCGGCACGGTGACGATAATGGCTCCCCCATCTTCCAGAGCCGCATGAGCATGTCGCAGGACCAGTGCCGGATCTTCAACGTGTTCAAGGACATCCAGCAAAACGACGGCTCGCAGCGACTTTGCGTCCACCGGCCATGGCTTTCCAAGATCATGCACGCGAACGTCTTCGATGCCGCGGTTTCGCACGTGCTGGACCGATTCCGGCATCAGATCAAAGCCAGTGACGTCATAACCAATCTCGTTGAATTCCACGAGATTGCGGCCCGAACCGATGCCGCCTTCGACCAAACGTCCTGGAGGCGGGCAGTATTTTTTCAGGAGACTGGTAACGAGTTGCCGCTTGGCGACGTGCCACCAGTAATCGTTTTCCAGAGTCACAAGTTCCTTCAGATGACTGGGATCCATGGGTACTGCCTGAAAGCGTTGGCGAAATCAAAGAACGCGTCAAAGTGCAAGCGCGATCAAGAACGGCTCGCTGCAAAAAAACAGTGACTCAGTCCTTCGAACTTAGCATACGGAATGGGCTGGTGAGTTTTTGCAACATCGGGCAAACCGCTTCGTTGCGTTCTCCTGTTAAGCTGCACTGATTAATCCTGGTCAAACGATTGTTCGTTAAGAAAATTGGTGGGACTTTTTTTTACCGTCTGTGCAAGCGGCTTTCCCGGACGACGGACGTGCCTTTCGCCCGATTTGCGACTGTCGCTGCCCGTCAGGCAATCCGATACAACATCGCAGCCCGAGCTGGCATTTCAAATCTCAAATTTCAAACAAGATTCCCTGATGGCTTCAGAAACCTGCGATGTGATTGTGATCGGCTGCGGCGGCTTTGGTTCGTCGGCGATGTATCATCTGACTCGTCGTGGCCGGAGGGTCATTGGAATCGATCGCTTTGCACCGCCGCACAACCAGGGCAGCTCACACGGCGAAACGCGGCTGATCCGGAAGGCCTACTTCGAACACCCAAACTACGTTCCTCTACTGCACCGGGCGTGGGTTCTGTGGGAGGAACTGGCGGACGAATTCGACGAAACGCTGATTGTCCAGCGAGATCTCATGATGTCCGGCCCGCCCGGTTCTGTCGTCATCGAAGGGGCCCGGGAGTCCGCGCGGCTGCATCATCTTCCTCTGGAGAATCTCACTCACGAAGCCGTCACAAAGCGATATCCGATGTTCCGCCTGCCCGATGACCATTCGGCGACGGTCGAACCGACGGCCGGATTTTTATGGTCCGAACGCTGCGTGGCCGCGCATCTGGAGCTGGCCTATGCGTGGGGCGCGGAGCTGAAGTCCGGTGAGACGGTGCTGTCAGTTAACTCCTCGGGGTCAGGAGTCGAGGTCCGCACAGATCGAGCGACCTATTCGGCTGCCTCAGCCATCATGACTTGCGGCGCCTGGACGAGTCAGCTGTTGCCGACATATTCCCGCTACATCTCGGTGCTGCGGAAAACAATGTTCTGGTACCCGGTAAATTCGCCGGAGTGGACGAAGAAGAATGGTGCTCCCATGTTTCTGCTCGATCTTCCCGAGGGGCAATTTTATGCGCCGGGATGTGTTGATGGGAAGACAATCAAGATCGGTCTGCATTCTGGTGGCGAACTGGTGGCCGATCCGTCTTACCTGGTGCGAGAAATCCAGCCGGACGATGAACCGGCGACGAATCGCTTTGTGACAGATCGCCTGATTGGCATTGAGTCGACAGCATGCCAGTCCACAGTTTGCATGTATTCCATGAGCCCCGATGGGCATTTTTTACTCGATCGACTGCACGATCTGCCGCTGGTGGTTGCGGCCGGGTTTTCTGGTCACGGCTTCAAGTTCACAAGCGCTCTGGGTGAAGTCGCTGCGGACCTGGCCGAGCACGGGCGCACGCATTTGAATGTCGATTTTCTTTCCGCCAGCCGCCTGAAGATGTGACGAACGAAGCACTGCCTGAAAGACTTTCCGTTCCGGTTGGGCGAGTCAACCGGGGCGGGGTCCCGCTCGTACCCGTCGTCTAATCACAAAACGTTCGCTCGTGCCAGGCAAGCTGGCGCGGGGCGGGTGCAAATTGAGCACCCAAGCGAAAGTTATTGGGCGTAATTCGTTTAACGGCGAGCCGTAGGCGTAGGCAAATTAACAGAAAACCGACGCCTTCGGCTTGCCGTTGAACGAAGAAACTTATGCACGGGTGCTTAGCAGATGGCTGACTATCCCGCAGAGCTCAGGCTGTGGTGAGACGGTCAACGCAAAAGGGGCCGACGAGTGAATCGTCGGCCCCTCTTTATTTTTAACACAGAACAACTGAAACGAATTGCAGTTGTGTTCTGGAGATTAGCGTGACATGAACACGACAACCTTACCCACTTCAACCTTGAGCATGACGTCGTCGATCGTTGGCAATGTTGTGACAATGCACTTCATTGACGCTTTATCAACGGACAGCCATTCAGCACTGGCCGGTGGAGCCTGCTCGCCAACAGCATTGTACAACTTGCGGATGTTCGGGCGGTTACGCAGAGTTACGACGTCGCCTGGGCGAACCATGATTCCCGGCTTGTTGACGGTCTTGCCGTTCAACTGGAAGTGGCGATGCACGATGCCCTGACGTGCCTGTGGGCGAGTCAGCGTGAAACCGGCTCGGCGGACAACGTTATCAAGCCGTCGCTCGCACAGGATCAACAGGGTCGAACCTGTATTACCGGCCGTTCGCTTGGCGATATCGAAGTAGCGGAACAGCTGGCGGTCACGCAAGCCGTAGTAAAACTTGATCTTCTGCTTCTCGGTAAGAGCGGCACCGTAGATGGTGTCTTTCTTACGGCGCTTGTGCATGCCTGGTGGATATTCTTTGCGTTCCGAAGCCTTGATAGCTCCGGCGTTTTCGTAGACGTTCATCCCCAGACGGCGATTGATACGGCCCTTTGGACCTGTGTAACGACCCATTCCCTGTAAAACTCCAATACTTTGCAATCGGACTCTGCACCATCCTTTCGAAACGCTCGAGAGGACCGTCACCACTGTTCTGACCAAAAGCCAGAACTCGACAGGCAAAAACCGCAGTAAAAAGCGGCTGCGTGCAGAGAAAAATCCCGCTGAATGCGCCATGGACGCGGCAGGAATCGGGAAAAGGTATCGACAACAGCCCCAATGAGCAACATCGAGAAACAAACTCCGCCGTTAAAATGCTGGGATTTTGCGTCAACGAGCAACCATGAACCCTTATCGTGGCCTAAATCCATGGCGGTGAGCGGCTCTCTGCACGTTCGCGAATGCGAACGCAGCCACTTACTTTAAAAGAGCGGCCGACCGAAAAGCACGTATTGAGCCTGCGGCGCTAGTGGTCTGTCACGCGTTAAATTTGGGGTTGAGCCTTGCTTGTACGACGGACTTCCAGTCCGTCGGCGGTAACCTTTGTCGACGGACTGGAAGTCCGTCGTACCCTAAAATTTAGCTGTGACAGACCATTAGCCGATTTTTTCTTTCAAATCGGCTAGCGCCTCAGGCTCATTAAATTGTCCAGCGGCGTCAGCCCGACGCGAGGACAGTGCTTCAACAGACCACACTCGGCGCATTTCGGACGTCTGGCAATGCATGTCCGGCGACCGTGATGAATTAATCGATGAGAGAACTCGATCCATTCCGACTGAGGCACAATGCTGATCAGATCACGCTCGATGATCTCTGGGTTCTCGGAGGTTGTCAGTCCCAGCAGGTTGGTCAGGCGTTTCACATGCGTGTCCACGACAACGCCGGAGGGAATGCCGTACCAGGTGCCCAGAACAACGCTGGCCGTCTTGCGTCCCACGCCAGGCAACGTAATAAGGTCATCTATCGCCTGCGGAATCTCGCCCCCGAACCGTTCCATCAGTGCCTGAGCCATACCGCGAATATTGGCCGCTTTATTTCGAAAGAACCCCAGTGGCTTCACGATCCGTTCGACATCTTCCTGAGTGGCCGTGGCGAGCGAAGCGGCATCCGGATAAAGTCGAAACAGTTCCGGCGTCGACTGGTTGACTCGTTCGTCTGTGCACTGCGCCGAAAGAATGGTGGCGACGAGCAACTGAAATGCAGTTGTATGATGCAGCGCGCACTCCGCTTCCGGAAACAGTTTTTTCAAATCGGCAATCACGGCCTTCGCCCGTTTCTTCCGAACGGTCTTCAATGCTTCCGCATCGACACGATTCAAATCGTCTGATTTGGACTTTTGAATGGACCGTTCTTTTGCTGTTTTTCTGACCACGGAATACAAAGCCCTCGTTGATTGTAAAACGCTTGTTGATTCACACCCCAAGAGTGCCGAGCAGCCAATTGCCACAGATTTCAGATTTCAGATTTGAAAACTGAAAACTGCCTTGCTCTATTTGAGGCTCACCTTCAGAAGATAGCTATTCAGCGAACTGCCTCGGTCCGTGGCGTCGAGGACAACGACGCGCCAGCGGCCGGAGCCCGACAGTTTGGTTTCCAGGCGTGGGTCACGAATCTTTTCTGCGTCATCGGCGATGGCGACGATCTGGCCGCTGGAATCAAAGAGCGTCAGCTGAGCGTCCAGGGGCGAACCGTGACGTGAAGCCATCACTTCGGCGACGACAGTTTGTCCGGCCTCTGCTGTGAATTCATAGACGTCGACATCACGCGGCTGACCTATCTGGCCGCTGATCATTCTGCCAACGGTGATCGGCTGAGCTTTTCGCAGACTGTCATTCGGCTCCACCTCGGCCATGATCTGGTCCTGCCCCAGAACCAGCAATTCAAAAGCCGCGGACGTGCCGGATTCGGACGTGACGGTGAATGGCAATGTTGAACCTGCAAAATCGGGCGGCAGGGAAAAACGAATCTCCGCCAGTGTGTCGCCCACGTCGGCGGGATCCACTCGGTCCGGCGGCCCGGATTTTTCCTTCTTCACGATCGTCACTTCCGGGCTTGGGACGAGGCTCCCAAACTGCACGCTGTTGATCTGATCCATTCTCAGACCACGAACAATCAGCAACTGTTCCGATCCCGGCGAAACAGCCAGCGGAAGTGTCATCAGAATCTTTGGGGGCTCTTTTGCCGCTTCCGGTTTTTCATCCGCAACACTGCAGCGCGCGCCACAAAGCAGCACCAGCACCAGGCTGCCGACTGCCGCGAGTCGACTCGCGAACCAGCTGCCGCGGCGAGCGAAGTGCATTCGTATTGTTCGTCCTGCATTCAAAACCGGGACGCAATTAAACATAAAGTTCCTGAATCAGTTCGCCTTGGTCGAGGATCTCCACGGGACGGCCGTCCGGCGTGTGGATCATGCGTCGCGGGGGAATTCCGAGCGACGAAAAAATCGTGTACGCCACATCCGCCGGCTTCACTGGCCGCTTGATCGCATAACCGCCGTGTGGGTCTGTGGCTCCGATCACCTGACCCGGACGCACACCGGCTCCGGCAAATAGCAACGATGCGGCTGGCCCCCAATGATCGCGGCCTTCGTCTTTGTTGACATTCGGGCTGCGACCAAATTCCCCGAAACATGCCACCAGCGTGTCCTTCAAAAGACCGCGTTCGTCGAGATCCGTGATGAGCGACGACAAGCCCCGATCAAGCTCCGGCAGCTTGTTGTCGAGACTTTGAAAAATCTTCCCGTGATGATCCCAGCCGCCGTAGTTGATGGTCGTAAACGTCACGCCGGATTCCACCAGACGGCGTGCCAGCAGGCAGCTTTGTCCAAAGGTCGTCCGGCCGTACTTGTCCCGCAGGTCGGTCGGTTCTTTTTCGATATCAAACGCGGTGCGAGCCTGCGGGGAAAGAATCATCTCTCCGGCTCGCTTCTGGAACTCGTCATATGTGGCGATCTGATCGTTGCCGTGAACCTGCTGGGCCAGTGAATCGACGGCCTGCAACAGGGACTTGCGACGTTCAACCGATTTGTCCGACAGGGCTGTCGTGCGAACCAGATCGCGAACTCGATATCCGGCGGCATTGGGATCACCCGCGCGGAACGATTCAAAGCGGCCGCCAAGGAAGGCACTCTTGCCCAGTTCCCATGTGAATGATGGGTTGTTTGGAATCGCCACATAAGGAGGAATCTGGGTGGTGAATCCTGTCTGCTGAGCGACCACGGCACCAATCGCCGGGAAATCTCCAAAAGCCGATCCGAACCGACCGGACAAAGCCCAGTTCGTGGCGGTTTCATGATGATCGTTCGTATGAGATCCTGATCGAATCAAAGCGACCTTGTCCATAATCTGCGCCATCTTCGGCAGCAGTTCGCAGATCTGAATTCCCGACACACATGTCTCGATCGGCTTGTACTTGCCGCGAATCTCCGCCGGTGCTTCAGGCTTCAGGTCGAAGCTGTCATGGTGCGACAAGCCTCCGCCAAGGTAAACCAGGATCACCGATTTAGCCTTGCGCTCCGGCACTTCTTCGCCAGCGTGAACCTGCTGCAACTGAAGCAGATTGGCCATCGAAAAACCCAGCGGCCCCAACGTGCCGACTCGCAGAAAATCGCGCCGGGCAGTTCCGTTACAAAACCGATGAGCTCGCGAGCCGAGATTAATATTCAGCATGACTGGATTCCTGAAGAAGGCATTGCTGCGTTTGGTAAAAGGCGAGCGCCCAATGGCAGTCGATTTGACAAAGTAGACGTCACTCTCGGAGTGATGAGGGCCGCAAAACGCGGCCGTTGGCATTCATCACTCGGAGAGTGATGCCTACTATAATCGCAAATCGAGTGACATTGGGTGAGCACCTCGCGGTTCAATGATTGAAAGCAAATTCTTTGGTGTTCAGCAGAGCCCAGAAGAGGTCTCGAAAAACCTCTTCGCGATTGTCACTGTCTGAAAATGCGGCCATCACGGCTACCTTTTCTGTGTCCGTTGGAAGACGTGACAACGTCGATAAGAAAATCTGTTCGGTCGCCTGGGTGTTGTCCGCGAATTCTTTCACAATCTGTTTCAGTCGGCCGTCCCCGTCGTCAAATTTCTGAGCCAGCCCGTCGCCGCACTGCAGATGCAGCAACTGCGGCAGAGTCACATCGCCACTTCGTTCACAGGCACACGCAGTCACTCGCTCACTGCGTCCGAACATGGACAAAAACGGTGAGGCCACTGTGGAATCAGGCAGCTGAACGGCCTTCATTCCCAATGGATAACCGGGAAACGAATCAGGCACCTGAGTGCTCAAGCTGATCGCATCCAGCAGTACCTCCGCCGGTAGTCGACGGGCATAGTAGTGGGAGTAAAATCCGTCCTCGGTTTCATTCGCCGGCAAGGTTGCGGAGCTTAACTGATACGCCCGCGAATTCAGAATCAGACGCATCATGTGCTTAAGATCGTAGTTGTGCGTCACGAACTCCTCATTGAGCGCCTTCCACAGTTCCCGATTTGTCGGCGGATTGCTGACGCGCAGGTCATCGACAGGTTCAACCAGGCCAGTTGCAAAGAAGTGACGCCACAGTCGATTGACCATGTTGCCCGAAAAGTTTCCGTTCTTCGGATCCGTCATCCAGGCGGCCAGCGAAAGACGCGGATCGACTCCGGGAGCAAACTCAGTGGGAGACCGATCAAGCGGCTGAGCCACCAGCTGTTCGTTAGTCCGGGGCTGACGAACTCGCGGCGGGCGAGCCTGGATTTCCGTCAGCTGACGCTGCTGGTTTTCAAGTTCCCGATTGCGATCCTCCAGCTGCTTCTGAAGACTCGTCAGTTCATCGCCCTGCTTGTGCGAAAGGGACGCCTGCAGCTCGGCGATGCGTTTGTGAGTCTCCTCAATCTGCACCGCGGCCCGAGTTTCTTCCTCGTTGGTTACGACCAGTGAGGTCGTTCCTTTGTGAGACTCCTGTCGTTGAAAATTGACGCGACTGAAGAACGCAGCGAAGTGGTAATAATCGTTTTGTGTGTACCGTTCCAGCGGATGATTGTGACACTTCGCGCAGCCGATCCGAGTCCCCAGAAAAGCTTGCGCGACGGAAGCCACGACGTCGGAATCTTCGGGCTGACGGTACTCACCGATGGACACGATGTAATAACCAATCTGCGGCTGTGTCACCGAATCACCAGTCGCTGTGATGACATCCCGAGCAATCTCATTCCACGGACGATTCTTTGACACCTGCTCGCGAACCCACGCCTGCATCGCCCGCACGCCCTTGCTGCCGCGAACATCGTGATCACGTTCCTTGCGATTCTGCAACAGATCGCACAAAACCAGAGTCCAGTAATCGACGTACTCGGGCCTTTCCAGCAGACGTTCAATTTCGGCAGAACGCTTATTGGCACTGGAGTCCGCAAGGAAGGCTTTGACTTCTTCAGGAGTTGGCAAAGTGCCGATCGTGTCGAGATAAACGCGTCGCAGGAAAGTGGGATCGCTGGCATCGGCCGATGGCGGAATATTCAACGCGGCCAGCTTGTTAAAAACATGTTCGTCAATGAACCCACGGCGTTCGGCGAACTGCTGCGAGTCAACCGACTGCTCAAACGGAAGAGTGATCGCCACAACCGCGACCTCACCCTGAAAGTGAACTCGAACGACCGCTTCGCCGGCCCGCAGGCACGTCACCAGACCCGTGGGCGTAACTTCCAGGACACTGGTGTCATTGGAAAAGAACTGAGCCAGCCAGCTCACGTCACGAGTTCGTCCGTCAGAGTAAGTCGCTTGAACTGTCAGCTGCAGCGTTTCGCCCGGACGCATGGTCTGATTGCCGGGAAGAATCTTCAGACTTTGCACGACCGGCTCATCGGCCACGATTCCCGGCGTTCCGGCTTTGATCCAGTCGGTCAGCACCTTCGCGGCATCCCCATCGGCGTCAAACAACCGACCGCCACCGTGAGGCGAAACGCCGGCTGGCTTTGTCACCAGGATACTGTTGGCTGGAGTAGCACGATCAATGCGGCGTCCAAAGAATTCGTGCGTGATCGAATCGTAATCCCAGTCGGGCGCGTAACCACGCAGCGACAGGCGAAACCCATTCTGCCCGGCCAGCTTGCCATGGCATGCGCCCTGATTGCACCCGAACCGGGTCAACACCGGCAGCACATCCTGTTGAAACGAAGGCGGCGACGCGATGGCAGGCGTTGTGATCAGACCGACTTCATCGGCAATCGCTTCCGTCACTGCGCACGGCATTGAGGCGATGGCGAGGGAAAGCAGGATCCAGCGAACACTGTGCATTGAGGTGGGCCTGAGAGTTGTCGCGTGGTCCTGGGGTGGACGGTTTTGAGTGAATGCATAGCATCCTAAAATCCGGGACTTTCGCAAAGCGCAAAGACGGCTCATTCAGCAAAAGTGTGGCGAAACGGCCGATTGTAGGAGAACCCTCGCAAGCAATCGCTGGCCGGGGCCGTGACGGAGTGTTGATTTAGTGAGCCGCAAAGCGATGGCAGCCTGTCCGGAAATAAACCAGTTGCTCTTCTGGCAGCCCATCACGCGGCGAAGCCGGAATTTCGCGACGTAGTTTCTATCGTCGCCGCGGCCGTCGAAGGGGGAGTCACATGTCTTGATATGGCGGCGGCGTATGGGTCCAGCGAATTCCGGAAAAGCTCAGCCTGATTATTCCCGCACGGCGAGCCCTGCAGGCCGTCGCCGCTTCCGGTGGGATGTCGCTGGCGGAACTCGCGTTGCGATACATGCTGTCGCAGGCGGGGGTGACATCGATTTTGACGGGCGTGGAAACGATTCAGCAGGTCCATGAAAACCTGGCGATGTTTGCAAAAGGTCCGCTCACCGAAGATGTGCTGAATGCCATTGGCCGGACCCAAATCGATCTTCCCGAGAAACTGCTGACGCCGGCGATGTGGAACTGAGCCCTTTGTCCAGTCTTCAATTTCCATCAGCCATGAACTTGGATGCCGGATTTTTCGTTTGACGGTTCTTGAGCAGCTCGCAAGTATTTCGGCAGTCAACGCCTTTCGTTGGAACACGACTGTTGGTCACGCACTGCCAGCATTCATTTTTGAAGCCCGGCGTGCGAATGTTTTGGATTGCGTTTGCGGGTTACTATCATAGTAAGGTGAGGACGTCCGGAAGTGCTGCGGAGACGTGGGGCGTTGCTTCACAAGACTGGCATGTCGGCGGGGATGCAATCCGATTGGTATTTTTTTCAGGTGAGACGGAATGATGCCGGACGCGGGTATTCTGGCAACGGTGATGTTGCTCGTGGGACTTTTTCTCCTGGGACTGGAGTTCTTCATCCCCAGCTTTGGAATGATTCTCGTCGTGGCGGTGGTCTCCTTGATGGTTTCGTTCTGGAGCGCCTGGAAGGCCTGGTGGGGCGTTAGTCCGTGGTTTTTCTGGACGTATGTGGCGATGCTGACAGCCGGCATTCCAGGGTCGCTGATGGGCGCGATTGCGTTAATTCAGAGCACCAGCCTTGGCAATCGGATGATTCTTAAAGGCGCACCGATTGTGGACAAGAGCCTGAATCCGCTTAACCTGCTGATCGGGAAACAGGGATCAGCTCAGACACTGATGATGCCCGGCGGAATGGTTTTGATCGATAGTCAGCGGCAACATGCGGAAAGCATTGGCATGCTGATTGAACCCGGCACGCAGGTGATTGTGGTGGCGGTCCGGGGCAGTCGAGTGGTGGTGCGCCCGGGAACGCTGGCGGATCAGCAGGAAACCGTTGAACTGCGGGAATCGAGAAGCCCTGAGTCCCTTGTGGTTGAGGAAGAGTTGCCTACTGAGGCTGTTGAAGAGCCGAACCCGCTTGACTTCGACATTCCAGAGGATTACACCGGCAGATCCTGAAACGGTTTGATCTGTTTCTGGTCTGCGGCGTTCTGCGGATTTCAGATTCAGGGATATTACCAGCTTTTGAAAAGGTTCGCCTGAGCACATTGCTCACCGAATCACTGTTTAACGGAGACACGCATGGATCACATTCTGCTGGCCGAAGTGAATGCTTTTCAATGGAGTATTCTTGTCTTCGTCTTATTCGGAGTGATCATCTTTCTCGCGGTATTCGCTCAATATGCCAGCCTGTGGCTGCAGTGCAAAATGACGCGGGCCGGCATCGGGCTGCTCGACCTGATCTTCATGCGGTTTCGCCGCGTCAATCCGGTTGTGATTGTTCGCAGCAAGATCATGGCGGTTCAGGCCGGTCTGCTGACGAAGTATCCCATTTCCACGCAGGCCCTGGAGGCTCATTCCCTGGCGGGCGGGAATGTGCCGAACGTCATTCGGGCATTGATCGCGGCTGATAAGGCTGGCATTCCGCTGGACTGGAGCACCGCGCAGGCGATCGATCTAGCGGGCCGCGACATTCTTGAAGCGGTCAAAACGAGCGTATATCCGAAGGTCATTGACTGCCCCGATCCTAAGCGAGCCCAGGGGACTCTGTCAGCCGTCGCAGCCGATGGCATTGAACTTCGCGCACGGGCTCGTGTGACCGTTCGAACGAATATTCAGCAGTTGATTGGCGGGGCGACGGAAGAGACTGTGATTGCTCGCGTGGGACAGGGGATTGTGCAGGCGATCGGTTCCACCAATTCTTATAAGCATGTGCTTGAGAACCCAGATTCCATTTCCAAGGCCGTTCTGGCTCAGGGTCTGGAAGCTCAGACATCGTACGAAATTGTGTCCATCGACATTGCCGACATTGATGTGGGCGAAAACATCGGCGCTCGGTTGTCGGCCGACCAGGCAGAGGCCGACATGCGAGTCGCTCAGGCCAAGGCCGAACAACGTCGAGCAGCCGCGCGGGCTCGCGAACAGGAAATGGTGGCTCGTATTCAGCAGAACCGGGCCGCGGTGGTTCTGGCCGAAGCAGAAGTGCCTCGCGCCATTGCCGATGCATTCACCGGCAGCAAATTGGGCCTGATTGATTTCTACGAATTGAAGAACGTCCAGGCAGACACTCGCATGCGAGAATCCATTGCGGGCGAATCGACTGGCCGAGCTGGGCGTTCGACGGAAGGTTGAACCAATACCGTTTAAAAAAAGTAGCAGGCACACTCCGTCTGCCGTCCGCCAGGGTGCGAAAACACTGTTCTTCTTGCGGCTACGGCACATGGAATGTGCCTGTTACTATGAATAATGGAACGGGATTGAGGTTAAGAAAAGATCCGCGGGATCTTGTCAGGCGGTTGTTGATTCATTGGTTTTCAAAACCCGAAACGTAAGTGAGGGATTGGTTTTGACTGTTCGGCTGCGTGGCGCAAAATCCCTCGCTGACGCGTCGGGTTGTGATGATTTCCCTTCAGTTTTGTGGACTTCGTTTCCCGCAATGAGACCTCATGTCCAGCCTGTTCGCCCGACTCGCAAAAGCGAAATCACGACTGCTCGGAACGGCTCCGCAGGAGATTGCGGTTCCGTTCGAACTGGCGTGTGACTGCGGGCACAGAGTCACCGGGATTCGTCGCACCAGCTATCAACTGGCGACGTGCTCTGCCTGCCATAACAGCGTCTACGTTTTGCCCGTCAATGTCTATCCCGCGACTCGTCGAGTCAAAAGCGATGTGGTTGACGGGCCGCTTGTCTCTAAATTCAGCACCGTCGTCCGCGAACTGCTCATGGGCGACTCGCCAGCAGCAGAAGTCGCTTCCACCGTCGCACGCCCGGCAACTCCGTCGGAGCCGTCCGTTCCAGCCTATGCCGCGGAAAGCCCGGCGGACTCCGAGCCAACCGGTCGAAAACGGCGCCGACGTGACACGGACGGCCGAGAGGCCGCGGTCCCGACGAGCGATCAGAATTCATCGACCGGCGTTCCTGGCCCGCTCGTCGTACCATTGGCTCGAAAAAGCTTTGGCACGCGGCTGCGACGCATCTTCTCGCCAACTCGCCTGCTGGCACTCGCCGGAATTGCCGTCCTGGTTTCCACAGGCTGGTGGACTGTGCATCAGCGTCAGACGGAACAAGCCAGAAAGAACTGGCGAAGTGAAATGGATCGCGCCGAAGACGCATTAAAGCGACGCGACCTGGTAACTTTGTATGATTCGCTCCTCGCCGCCGTGAAAGCCGCTCACACACTCAAGCGATCCGACACCGACGTTCGAATCGCCGAATCTCTGCTGCAGCAGACCGAAGCCGTGCAAAAACTGTCCTCGCTGGACCTCGTCAGCCTGATGGCCGCTGCCGTTCTGGAAGATGGCAGGACACTCGATTCTTCAAAGGCGAACGACGTCTGCAGCAGTCTCAGCGGGCAATACATGGTCTTTGAAGCGGCGCTGCGGCCGGGTGAGCCGAATCAGAATGCCGCTCGACTCGACTTTCCATTGGTCATCAACAATCAGCCGGTTCGCATTCTCGTCGACTCCGCGATCCTCACTCAATACGCTCAGGCCAATCCCGCGCTCCCGCTTTTGTTCACCGCCCGGCTGAGCACTTGCACTCCGCCGTCCGGACCGGATTCCGAATGGCTGATTGTTTTGGACGGAACAACGTGCTCTTTGATCACCACCGAATTCCATGCGTTTCAGCTTGGGTTTGGTGGAAAGATGATTCCGGATATCAGTGCGACCGTCCAGCGACAGGGAAAATTTCTTCGGACACGAAACGTCGGCAGGAGCAATTCGCCGGCTGAGGATAAGTCCGCCGGAGTTGCGACTGTTCAAAGAAAGGCTGCCGAATGATGGCTGCGAAACCTTGTTGCCGAAGCCTTCTTTGCCTACGGACAGACACGGTTGCATCCGCAACGAACCCTTCTTTGCGATTGCTCACCGATGAACCACGGCGTCGACAGCATTCAACGAAATTCTGGCCATTGCGATCGCTTCTGCTGGGCTGCTGTCTGTTTGTTTTCCACGCGGAGTTTGCATCGGCCCAGCTGGCTTCTGTGGAGAACATTGTTAAGCAGAAGGCCCAATGGAAACGGTTTGCCGACGCAGGTCGCCAACTGCATTTTGATGCAAGGTTTCAGGGACGGGCGGCCGAGTCGTTTCGTGTTGACAAAATGGATGTCAACTTTCGTTTGCCCAGCAGTATCAGGCTGCCCGATCGAATGCGAGATGCGCAACGTCTGGAGATCACCGGGAAGTTTGTCGCGGACTCCGGACGCCTTCATTTTTTCGTAACTGCTCTTGTGATTCGCGACACCGATCTTGATCAGCTCGCAAAGAGTGTCGCTGCGGTGCCGGAAGACCAGCCGGACGCATTGCTGGCCATTGCCAACAAATACGAGCCGCTCGCGCAATTCTATCAGGACGAAGCCCTCGCTTCGGAAGTCACCCGAGTCAGGACTCAGTTTGCCGTCCGCAAACGGAAACTCGCAGGCGGCAATGCTCAACAATTGCAGGCGGTTTTTGATTCCGGAGCGGCGCTGAACGTGGACCCGCGGCTTCTGAATTCGATTCGGTTTGAAATTCTGCTGGCGAAATGGCAGCAACCCGGCAGCAGCCAGCCTGTACAGCTCGAGGACCTTCTTGCAGACGCGAAAACTCTGCCTGGCTGGGATGACAGGCAGCTGGAAATCCCGGAACGATTGAGGATCGCATTTCCGCACGCGGCGGTTGCTGAATACGACAACGGCACAGACACCAATCGAAAGGTTTTTCATCGTCTGATCTATGCCGACATTCGCCGCCAACAGATTCGAAGTCAGCTGGTCAGCAATGGCAGCAACGGATTAATGCTGGCTCGGCAGATTCGCGAAGAATTCCCGGACGCGACGAAGGATGCAGCGGCTCTGGAAGAACGGGAAGTGAATTATCGGATGGACAGAATCCCCGAGCTTGATCGACAGGAACTGCAGCAACTGGTCGACCTGTTGAGCAATGTGTCTCGCAAAGAACAGGTTCCTGCGGTGGTTCAGGATTGGCTGAAGGCTCAGGAAAAAAGATTCGGGACCATTGAACTGGCCGGTCTGCTCCGGACGGCAGACGAACATTTCTTTGCCGCCGAACAATGGAAGCAGAACAAACATCAGGAGCGCGGAATTGAACTGCTCAAACAGGCGTGGGCGATTGCTGCCATTGAATCGCCTGATGATGCGACGCTAATTGCCGATCGGCTGCGACGTGTTGGGTGGGAGCATCTCAACGGTCAATGGCTGACCTCAAAGCAGGTGCAGATGCTGCCGAAGGATGATATTCAGCTGGCCATTCGTGAAGGCCGAGTTGTCCGCGGCATGACGACGCAGCAAGTAACGTCGACACTCGGCAAGCCCGCCCGAGTCTCACGTCTGGGTTCATCGCGCGCCATTCGGGAGCTCTGGATTTACGATGGAACCGGTTCAGCCGGCGTTGTTGTACGCTTCCGCCGCAGTTCGGGAGTTCGAACCGATGAGAATCTGGTCGAAGAAGTCTCCCGCATCTCCGCCAGCTTCGGCCCATAAACCACCCCGTGTCCTTGTGCGGAGTTGCACATTTGGCTGCGCTTCTGAGCACAGGGTAGGAGCGGTTCGGCATGGTTGGTAAGATCCGCCGTTCCGGGAATGCCACAAATCCCTTTGTCCTTCGAAAGACGTTTTAATCATGGAATCCGGTTTTTCGCTGTCTGGTCACGGAATCACAGTCAAGGATGTTTGCCGCAATCTGCCGCCCGGAAGTCTGTACGAAGAAGCCATTCGCCATGAGCCCGGCACGACCATTTCCGATACCGGCTGCCTGATTGCGTATTCGGGTGATAAAACAGGACGGTCCCCAAAGGATAAGCGAGTCGTTCGCCATGCGGATTCTGAAAAGAACGTCTGGTGGGGCGCGGTCAATTTTCCGCAGGATGAGATGACGTTTTCAATCAATCGTGAACGAGCTGTTGACTATTTGAATACTCGCGAACGAGTTTATAGTGTCGACGCCTACGCGGGCTGGGATCCGGACACGCGGATCAAGGTTCGAGTCATCTGCGCGAGGCCGTATCACGCTCTATTCATGCACAATATGCTGATCCGGCCGACGGACACGGAACTTGAGACCTTTGGCGAGCCGGATTTTGTCATCTACAACGCCGGCGGATTTCCAGCCAATCGCTATACGACGGGAATGACATCTCGAACGAGTGTCGATCTCAGTCTCGAACGAAAGGAAGTCGTGCTGCTGGGCACCGAGTACGCTGGTGAAATGAAGAAGGCTGTGTTCACGTTCATGAACTACTTCCTGCCAGGCAAAGGCATTTTGTCGATGCACTGCTCGGCCACCTGCGACCGTCAGACCGGTCAATCGTCCGTCCTGTTCGGACTGTCTGGCACTGGAAAGACAACTCTGTCTGCGGATCCGAAACGCAACCTGATTGGCGATGATGAACACGGCTGGTCGGACAACGGTGTCTTCAATATTGAAGGCGGCTGTTACGCCAAGGCCGTTTATCTGACTCGCGAATCCGAACCCGAAATTTTCGAAGCCCTGCGGTTTGGCGCTGTTCTGGAAAACGTGGTCTATGACAAGTCTCACCATCATGTGGACTTTAACGATACTTCCATCACGCAAAACACGCGGGGAGCTTATCCGATTGAGTTCATGCGGAATGCAAAGATTCCGTGCGTCGCTGGCCATCCGTCGGATGTGATTTTCCTGACCTGTGATGCGTTCGGTGTTCTGCCGCCAGTTTCGCGTCTGACGCCCGAACAGGCGATGTACTTCTTTATCAGCGGCTATACCGCCAAGGTAGCCGGGACGGAAGTGGGTGTTTCTGAACCGGAAGCGACATTTTCGCCCTGCTTTGGTGGACCGTTTCTGGTCTGGCATCCAGGCGTGTATGCTCGACTGCTGGCGGAAAAAATTCGAAAGCATCATGCAAACGTATGGCTGGTCAACACAGGCTGGTCGGGGGGCGCGTACGGGACAGGCAGCCGCATGCCGTTGCGGTTCACGCGAGCCATCATTGACGGAATTCATTCGGGGCAGCTCAAATCCGCGCCGACCGTTCATGACAACATTATGAATCTGTCTGTTGTGACGGCCTGTGAGGGAGTGCCGGCCGAAATGCTGCAGCCGCGACTTTCGTGGCGGGACGCGAGTGCATTTGAGGAAACGTCGCGTAAACTGGCGGCCCGCTTCCAGAAAAATTTCGACCAGTATGCAGCGGAGGCTGGCACTGAAGTCGCGAACGCCGGACCAAAGGGCTAACCGAAATCGGTTGCCGGGGACGATGCCTGACACTGCACACGAAGGGAGATTTTGATGATCAAGCCGATTTTATGTCCGATTTGTCAAAAACCGGCGCTGGGCTCATTGGCATCTCCCTTCTGCAGCGACCGCTGCCGAAAGGTGGACCTGATGCGTTGGTGCGATGGCCGGTACGCGATTACAGAAACCTTTAATTCCGATGAGGAAGGATTCGCGGCCCACCATCAGCCAGGCCTGAATTCGGACGGTGAAATCATGGTGGATCCGGATGAGTTCTGACGAAAGTCAGTGGCAGGCCGTTGCTTCGCGTTTTTACTACCGTCGGATGTGGTGGTTGCAGCAACCATCCAAAGCATTGAAACTTGAAGGGAAATGGCGATTTGCCAGCCATGACAGGTGGGTCACGTTAGCTGGGCCCGAAAAACTTCCACGCCCCCGGTTGTTTAGCTTGAAAAGCTGTTGCGACTGCCGAGGCGTCCTTTCATTATTAGCCGGATCGTGCGCAACTGAACAGGTCTTCCCGTCAAGTCGTCTGATGTTTGGTTAGTTGTTTCCATCTATTTCGTCATTATCACCGAGTTCCCGAACGGCGTGTGAACCGGCGGTTTTGTCTCGACGTTCAAGCTTCAGCAGTAAGAATTCCCAGAACAAGGTTTGGCAGGCTATGACACGACGCCCACAGCGGACGAACTCAATCCTTCAGGCTCTGAAGTCGATGTTTTTTCTTCCTCAAAATCAACGGCGTTCCGGCCTCCAGCGTCGTACGGGGTTTTGCGCAAGCGAATTTCTTGAGTCTCGCGAATTGCTGTCGGGCAATTCCGTTGCGAGTGATATGTCTGAATTCCAGGTTGCGCCGAACCAGACTCAGTTGAATCCCGCTCGGGGATTTTTGACCGGACCGAAGGTCGCCGATCCTCTGGTCATTGCGAACAGTTTCCTTCGCAACAATGCGGACAAGCTGGGCCTGACCACCACAGATATTGCCAGCCTGCAACTGACGAATCGGTACCGCAGTTCAGGTTCCGGGACGACACATTTGTATTTTCAGCAGACAGTGAATGGAGTTCCCGTTATCAGTTCGAATCTGAACATCAATGTCGCTCGTGGTGGTCAGGTCATCAACGTTGGTTCGACGGTGCTGCCTGCCGTCAGTGCGAATACACCGGCGCCTGCCCCCACTTTGACAGCGTCAAACGCTCTGGACGCGCTCGTCACAAAGTTTAATTGGCAATACGATGGAAGGCCCCGGGTCCTGAGCAGTAATCATGCGTCCTCTACTAAAGATGTGAAGCTCAGCTCTGCCGGGATCTCCATCGCGAATGAGATCCCCGCGTCTCTGCGATACGTGCCTTCCGCGGATGGAACTCTTGAGCTGGCATGGCTGTTGAATGTGCAAACAACGGACAGCAATGGCTGGTATGACGCTGCGGTCAGTGCCACTGATGGAAGCGTTCTGAACGTTGTTGACTGGATGCATCCCGCCTCGTACAACGCCATTGAAATGCCTGGCGAGAATCCGTTGGAGACGCCTCATTCTCTGATTGTCGATCCGCAGTTGCGTGGCAATGCTGGCTCACCCTTTGGATGGCACGACACTGATGGCGCAGTCGGCGCTGAGTTTACAGATACGCGGGGCAACAACGTCTTCGCCCAGGAAGACAAAGACGCCGACAACGCTGGTGGCACCCGTCCTGACGGAGGAGCGGGGCTGGTGTTTAACTTTCCGTTTGACCCAGCGCAGGGCGCTGTAGCAAATGAAAATGCTGCGATTGTGAATCTGTTCTACATGAACAATGTGATTCATGACGTTCTGTACGTCTATGGTTTTGACGAGGCGTCGGGCAACTTCCAGTTCAACAACTACGGTAAGGGCGGGCTTGGGGGAGACCAGGTGATAGCCGATGCTCTGGATGGGTCCGGAACCAACAATGCGAACTTTGCGACGCCCCCGGATGGGATCTCGGGGCGGATGCAGATGTATGAGTTCACGTGGACAACGCCAACTCGTGACAGCGATCTGGACAATTTTATTATCGTCCATGAATTCGGTCACGGGCTCACAAATCGACTCACCGGTGGCCCGGCCAATGCCGGAGCACTCCAGCTCGATCAAAGTTCAGGGATGGGTGAAGGCTGGAGCGATTTTCTCGGGCTCATGTTGGTTCAGAAGACCACCGATACGCAGGCAGGCGCCTATTCTGCGGGAAATTATGTGAACGGGAGTCCATTGAATGACCCGCTTGGCGGGATCCGGGATTTTCCATACAGCGTCGATATGGCGATCTCCCCGAAGACCTATGGCTACTTCAGAACGAATACAACTCCGCATCCGAATGGCGAGATCATTGCGGCGACGCTTTGGGATCTCAACTGGCTGATGATTAACGGAAATGGATTGGACGTCACCGGCAAAGGTTATTCGGCCGACATCTATGATGCCGCCAGCGATGCTGGAAACACGGAGTTGATGAAGGTCTTTGTCGAAGCTTTGAAACTTCAGCCGGCAAACCCGACGTTTCTTGATTTTCGCGACGCAATGCTTGACGCCGATATGTCAATGAACGGGGGCGAAAACGAAGTTGCAATCTGGCGGGCATTTGCCCGCCGTGGTATGGGATGGAGTGCATTCGATGGAGGAAGCGCTGCTTCCGGAAACGTTCGTGAGGCCTTTGATCTTCCGCCTGGTTTGACGTTGGAGTTCATAATTGATCCAGCTTCGATCAGAGAAGATGCTGGCCCGAGCAGCCTGACTGGCACTATTGTGCGACCAAGCTCGTGGCCGTCGAGTTCGCCACTTGTCGTAACGCTGAGCAGCAGTGATACGAATGAAATCGTCGTCCCGGCGACCGTAACTATCCCTGCCGGCAGGTCCTCCCTGTCATTCCCGATCGATGTGATTGATGACACGTTTCTTGACAACACTCAGACAGTTTCGATTACTGGAACAGCGACATTCGCTGGACGGGTCGGCAGAGCGCAGGCGACTGTTCAGGTACTGGACCATGAAACCCTGACGATGACCATCAGCAAAACGACAATCTCTGAGGACGACGGGAATGGTGCCGCTCAGGTTACGATTACTCGCAGCAACACGGACGTTACAGCACCAAATGCATTTTCGGTGGTCAACAATCGACTAATCGAGCACAATCCGACGGGGATTCGGGTGAGTTCACGGGCGATCCCCTGGCCATTGGGTGCACGGCCAACTGGCGAAATTGCACGCGATGTTGTCGTGATGGAAAACGGCCGCGTGGCGGTGCACAATGGCACAACCATTGGGTATCTGTCTGTTCTGAATCCGTCCACGAATGCCTGGGATCATATTTTGGTTCCCGGCCTTTCCTCAGATCCAGCCATTTCAGGCAGTGGCGGGATCTCTTCGACGGGAAATTTCGTCTTTCTGTCAGATATGTCGACCTCCGGCTCAGACCCGTTTGGTGTCGTACGAGTCGACACGGTTACGCGAAATGTCACGCGTTTTGCAAATCAGTCGCTGGGCTATCGGATGTTTGTCAAGGACGTATTTGGAGACAGCATCGTTGAGATAGACCTGCAGACAGGGGCCACCATCAATGAGTTTGCCGTGCCTGCTGGCATTTCGGGCTTTGCTGATTTTGACAATGGTCTGGCATTCGATGGCACAGGCTTGTGGATCACCGGAGGTGCGAACGAACCTAACCTCCTTTACAAACTTGACCCAAATAATGGCACTGTGCTGGAAACTCATTTCATCGGCACGTTTATCGGCAACGACTGGGAGGGTCTTGCCTGGTTGAATGATCAGCTTTATTTCCTCGCCGGGGGTACATCCAGCCTCATCGCGAAATACGATCCAGTGCAGCGTCAATTTACGAATGTATGGGATATCAGCGCTATTAATGGAACGAATGGAATCATCTGGAAAGGCCTCGCCGGAATTAAGGGGCCTGATCGACTGATTGCCACTAGCGTGCTCAACGACTTTGTCGTCGAAATTAATCCATTGAATGGCCAGATTACGAACGAATGGCGCAGTGGTCTCACCGCTACACCGTACGGTATCGCCACTGCAGATGGCGAGATCTACATCGGCGAATTCCTCGACGGAACGATTGACGTTTTCAATCGCCAGGGGGTTCTGCAGCGAGTGATGGATGTAAGTCTGGCATCAGTGGAAGCTCTCGCTGCGTTGGGCGGTGATGATGTTCAAACCCTGGTGGCAACGGATTATCGTTACCGCGATATCTACTCGGGCCTTGACGACAAATTCTATGCACTTGATAAAAACGGCATCGCTGTAGGTCGCTTCAATTCCACAGCACTGGCTCTCGAGGAATTCTTCGATCTTTCAACGCCAGTCAATGCCATTGCAGTCGCGGCCGATGGAACGATCTGGGGCGCGGGTGGTGATGGGATTCTCTATCATCTCAGCGAAACAGGGGCGGTCATTGGTCAAAGAAGAATTGGATCCGTAGCTCTTGTTGACATTGATCTGAACGTGACCGGACAGATCCTGCTGACATCAACAGCCGGTCGCGTCTACAGAACAAACACGTCACTGGCAACGCCGACTTCATATTTAGCCGGCACGACTGTCGCGTACGCAAGTCTGGGCCGTCATCAGTCGCTGCCTGCAGGCGACCTGATTGTCAATTTGACGAACAGCGATCCGAGTGAAGTCTCTCTTCCCGCTACTGTGGTGATCCCGATTGGGCAGAGGTCTGTCACCATCCCACTGAATGCTGTTGACGACAATATTCTGGATGGTTCGCAATTCGTCACGATCACAGCAACGGCACTGGGCTACATTGGAACTCAGTCCGAAACGGTCAACGTTCTGGACGCTGAGTTCGTGGGCGTGGACATCATCGCTCCGTCCATCTCGGAATCAGCTGGACTGAATGCGACGCAGGCGCGTGTGTACCGTACCGATATCAACGGTCCATTTAGCTTTATCTCGCAGCAGTCGTATACAAACACGACTGCACAAACAATTCTCGATGCAGACAAAACAACCTCCAAAATTACGGTACCCGTGCAGTCATCAACGCTGACGGATGTCAATGTGACGCTGAGCCTGACTCACGGATTCCTTGCAGACCTCGACGTTTACCTCGTCAGTCCACGCGGAACGCGAGTCGAGCTGATGACCGACATCATCACTAACGGAAAAGTAATGACCGCCACAGTGTTTGATGATGAGGCGAATTTCAGCATCCTGACAGGCTCATTCCCTTTCACCGACACTTTCCGACCTGAAGGTCAGCTGCTGGACCTTGATGGTGAGAACCCAACAGGGGTATGGACTCTTGAAATCACCGACGACAACACCAGGGAGTTTGGAACCCTCTTGTCATGGTCGCTGGACATCGAGACGCTCGGTCTGGGCGCAGTCGATGTTGTGTTGACGCCGACTGGAGATACCGATGAAATCTTCGTTCAGAGGACGGTCAGAATCCCGGCGAATCAGTCGCAGGTCATTATTCCGTTGGGGGCTGTTGATGACAACATCCTGGATGGAACTCGTGTATCGGGTGTCTCGGCCAGTACAACTACGACCGGATATCGCTCACTTGGCGACACGGTGAATGTGACCGACGACGAAACGCTGACGTTTACCGTCAGTCAGTCGAGCGTATCAGAAGCGGCCGGATCGGGCGCGGTGATCGGGACGCTGACACGACTCAATTCTAATCTCGCCGCTCCGTTCACCGTCAATCTTTTCAGCAGTGATACCACGGAGCTGACCGTGGCATCATCGGTGACGATACCTGCTGGAAAGCGATCTGTGACGTTTCAGATCAACGCAGTGGACGACAACATTCTGGACGGGACACAGGCTGTCACCATTCGAGCTTCAGCGGCCGCGTATGGCAGTGACAAGCTGCGAGTGATTAATGTGCAGGACCTTGAACCAAGTCTGCTGGTTTCCCGTTCGCAGCCTTCAGTGCCTACAGTTCGCGAAGATGCCGGCAGCTTTATTGTGACGGTGACTCGTCAGGATCAGACCAACATCAGTGCTTCCATGACGGTAAGTCTGTCCGTGATTAATGTCTCCTTTGGTGCAACTCCGCTGACGGTTCCTGCTTCGGTTGTGATTCCGGCCAACAGAATCAGTCAGTCGTTTACAGTCACGGTCAATGATGATGCGTTGCTCGACGGGACTCAGCGGGCAACGATTCGTGCCTCATCGCCCAATGTGATCAGTGGTTCGACTTTCTTTAACATCACGGATCATGAGACGCTTACCGTGACCGTTGACCGCCCGTCCATCCGTGAAGACAACGGAGCCAATGCGGCTCGTGGTACTGTTCGAAGAAGCAATATTAACGTGTCACAGCCACTGGTTGTGACACTGAGAAGCAGTGATCTGAGCGAACTCGCGGTTCCGACGACGGTCGTAATCCCTGCCGGGGCTCGCAGCGTTCAGTTCGATATTGACGCCGTGAATGATCCATCGCTGGATGGCGTTCAGACAGTCACCGTTTCCGCGGCAGCAACTGGCTATTATGGTGGTTCAGTAGATATGGAAGTGCTGGATCATGAGCCTCCAGTTGTTACAGCTCCGGCGGCAACGGTCACCAATCCTCTGCCACAGGTGAAGTGGAACGTTGTTCCGAATGCCCTGCGTTATGATGTGCTGCTGCAGAATCTGAGCACCGGTATTGAACAGCTTTATCCGGATATTGTGGGCACGACTTTCACTCCACGCGAACAACTTGGAATTGGTCAGTACCGCGCGTTCGTGCGGGCTATCGATCAGCTGGAACGGGATGGTTTCTGGAGTGTGGCTCGAGACTTTAGAGTCGTAACCGCACCGAGGGTGACTTCGCCGAATCCGAGAACAACTCTGGTCAGCGGCACATTCCCTGAAATCGCGTGGACGGCCATAAAGGATGCGGCCGGATACGAACTGACGGTCAACAATCTGACGACTGGCAGGCTGAATGTAATTTCTCAGAAGGACCTGAAGACAACCAGCTACAGGTCCGTCGAACGACTCGGTTCCGGTGTTTACACGGCGACCGTGCGAGCCTTCAATGCTCGTAAGGAATTCGGCCAGTGGAGCAGGACGGTCCAGTTCAGCGTTCTGGCGGCCCCTGGGATTATTGCTCCGGTGACGGGCGGGACGTTCGACCGAACGCCGCTGATTACATGGAACAGGATCGCTGGTGCTGTCAGCTACGACATTCAGCTGATCAATGTGGCGACACAAATGGTCGTCTACCGAGATCGCTATGTGACGACTCTTCAGTTCCAGGTTCCACAGGACCTGCCGAACGGAAATTACAGCACCTCGGTTCGTTCTCAGAACGGTGTTTATACCAGTGAATGGTCGGCGGATCGCCTGTTTTCCGTGGGCGTTCCTCCAGCGATTACGGCACCGGGCGAATCAGACACAGTCGGCGGTCGGCCGAAGTTTGTCTGGACGGGAATTTCGGGCACCGAGCGTTACGAGATCTGGATTCAGAACGTAGACACAGACGTTTACGTGATCAAAAACAGCCAGATCACCGGAACGACCTTCACGCCTTCGACAAACCTGCCGCTCGGGAAGTACGAAACGACGGTTCGAGCGATCAGTCAGCTGGGTGAGATCACCGGCTGGAGCGACTCGGTGACTGTGATTGCCGGTGCTACTCCGACCGTCACTTCTCCAGTGAACAACATCGTGACGGGCAACAAGCCGCCGATCTCGTGGAGTGCGGTCAACGGGGCCAGTTCCTACATCGTGCAGATCTTCAATCTGAATACGAACAGAGTCACGCTAACAACGGCAAGAATCGTCGGCACAGATTACACGGTCACCACAGCACTGCCGGCAGGTCGCTACCGCGTATGGGTGCGTGCTGTTAGCTCCGCAGGTTACCTGTCGAACTGGGGCACTGCCGTGGAGTTTTCCGTCAGCAGCTCGGACCGTGAAAAATCCGCATTGCCTGCACCTGACAGCGACCTCCTTGCGTCCGCTCTGACGGAAGTCATGGCGATGCCTGGCACAAAGACGCTGACGGTGGCGGCATCGAAAGTCGCAGTTAAGGCTGAACGGGCTGCGGTGACCGTAACATCGGCCGCCGCCTCAACACTACCTGCGGCCGAGAACATTCATCCTGACGAATCCGCTGATGCGTCAGGAATGGCGGCCATGTTCGACGCGGTGATGTCCGGCTGGGATGCGTCCGACTGGTGGACCACCAGCGTCTGAGGCATAACGAATGACACACTGGGCGTATTGTGAAGATCTTAACTCTGCCTCCGCGGTCGTCGGAGATACCGAAGCTCATCACCTTCTGAATGTGCTGAGACTCGGCACCGGTGCGGAGCTAATCCTGTTTGATGGCAAGGGAACGAACGCCGAAGCTGTGGTGACATCCACGACTCGGCGTGACGTGACCTGTCGCATTCTGGGACGCAGAACTCATGCGCGATCATCCACGTCGTCAATGACAGTGATCGTGTCGCCACCAAAAGCCGACCGCCTGAAATGGGTCGTTGAAAAACTGACGGAGATCGGTGTGGACCGGATGGTTCTGCTGAACACACAGCGAACTATTGTCACGCCCGGTGAGACTCGCGTGGATAAGCTGAAGGCGAACGTCGTTGCGGCCTGCAAACAGTGTCGACGGCCGTTTCTGATGGAACTTCTGCCGCTGCAAACTTACCCGGCCGTCCTCGAGCAAATGGCAAACGAATCGCGATGTCAGACCTCGTTCCTTGCCCATCCCGGCCTGGAGACACTTGCCGTTGATTCGCCCGCCAGCCCCTCGGATAAGCTCGCGGCGGGACATGTGAGCCTGCTGATTGGACCAGAAGGTGGTTTCACCGATAACGAGGTCAAACTGGCGGCGTCCGCTGGCCTGCGTTCCATCTCATGGCCCGGCACAATTCTGCGAATTGAAACCGCCGCCATTGTGTTCGCGACGCTGTTGATGGATCGGTACCGCGACGAAATACCCTCGTAGCGGGCTCCCAGAAGCCACCGCTACACCCAACAGCACCGAGATTTCCGATTTCCGATTTCCGATCTGAAATCTCATTATCGCTCCGCGTCATCCTATTCCGAGGCTGCAATTCCATTTGCGGCTGGATCTCCACGATCGCCGTCCTCTAAAACTTCTGCCGCATCAGGCGGGGCGGCTGACTTTGTGCGAAGGGTGCTCCGCGATTCGAGAAACGTCTGCAGAAGAATCTGCGCGGCCAGCTTATCGATGCGGTCCTTGCGCTGTTTCTTCGTCAATGCTGCGGCGGTCATCAGTTGTTCGGCCTGAAACGAGGAAAACCGTTCATCCTGAAAACTGAACGGCAGTCCGGTGCACTGCGACAGCCAGATCGCGAATCGCCGAGCCTCGCGGGACTTCTCACTTTCATCGCCGCTCAGATGAATCGGTAGTCCGATGACCATTCCCACCGGTCGATACTCGGCGACCACGTTCCGAAAAAAACGCGTGTCCGGCTGAACTCCCTGCCGTTGATAGTTGTACAGGGGGCTTGAAAATTTCTGATCGCGATCGCAGACCGCCACACCGACACGTTTGGTGCCGTAGTCAATCCCGAGCAGCACCCCGGTGTGAGGAAGTTCGTGCGGCGAAGGCTCGTCGGCGTTCTCTAATGTCATAAGGAATCCAACTCCTGCGTTTGAAACAGCCGGCTCTATTAAACAGGCAGGTCCATTTTAATCACCCAGGTTCGCATTATCGGGCCGGCGACAATCTTCGATTCAAAGAATGGCGTAATCATCCGGTCGGCTTTTCCCGGTTCACTTGTCAGGATGCCGCGGTCGCATGACAATGTCGACCGCACCGAGTCCCTGGAATCATCTTTTGTTGAGGTCCCTATGGCCGAGAAGCCATCTGTAATTATCAGTGCTTTTGCTGACGAAGCTGCCAATCGTCGTACCGCTCTGGAGCAAATGACAGCTCTTGCGGCGATCGGAATTCGCAACTACAGCCCCCGGTTTATTGACGTGCTGGGTGACGGAAAAATTGAGCACGTGACGGAACTCAGCCCTGAAAAGCTGGAACGCCTGAAGCAGTTTCATGCCGAATATGGCGTCCGCGTGACCAGCATCGGAGCCCGCGTCGGCAAGGTAAAACTGCTGAACGTGGATGATGGTTCGCATAATAAGTTCGTGCCGTTTGATGAGTATCTGGCTGGTGAAGTGGCCCGCACAATCCATGCGGCCAAGGCTCTCGACACACGTCTGATTCGTGGCTTCTCGTTTTATCATCCTCGAGGAACGAAGCCGGAAGCTCACCTGGATCAGGCGGCCTCGCAGATTCGAACCATCACGGAAGCGTGTGCCAAAGAAGGTCTTGTTTACGGCCTGGAAATTGAACCCAATCTGGTCGGCGAAACCGGGCCGCTGCTGGCTGAGCTCGCAAAGCGAGTCGACCATCCGAACATGGTCCTGATCTTTGACGGTGGCAACGTGGCCGCTCAGAACAAGAATGGGATTCAGGTCTTCGAAGAATATAAAGCGACTCTGCCATGGCTTGGCTGGATGCATGTGAAAGATTATCGCATCGACCGCAGTCTGGTCTGGGAAGGTGCCGTTGACGAAGAGCGGCTGAAAAACTTTGTCCCTTGTGACGAAGGTGACTCGGCTCATGAAATGATCTTCCGCGATCTGCGAGAACAGTTGCCGACGATTCAGCAGCGACTTCAGAAGCTCGGTATTCCGGGATTCTATCTGGAAACGGAGCCGCATTTAAAAGGTGGCGGCCAGTTCGGTGGCTTCAGCGGACCGGATGGCATGGGTGTCGCCGTGCGGGCGCTCTGCGCGGCTCTCGATTACACCGGGATTGATTACAGTCTGAGAACATTTGCCGACATTCGTGAACTACGAGGATTCTGAATCATGGTATTTAACTTCGAAAAATCTCGCAGCTATCTCGTGTGCCCAAAATGCCGCGCGGATCTGGTTCTGGATGGCAGTTCGCTGGTTTGTACGAACCCGGATGTGCGGCTGCAGTATCCGATCGTGGAAGAGATTCCGCGTCTGCTGGCGGAAGAAGCCACAGAACTGACTCCGGATGCCTGGAAGGCCGCCATGCAGCGGGCCGGGCGAACAGTGTCGTAACAATTGCGTAAAACTCAAAGCCAATGAATGATTGCCCATGCCGCTAAAACTTGTTCTCATGGGCACGGGTGAATTCGCCGTGCCGCCGTTTCAAGCCCTGATGGATTCTGAGCACACGGTTGTAGGTGTCCTGACTCAGCCGGACAAGACGGGACGCGGACATCATCAGCATGTGAATCCGGTGAAGGAAATGGCGGCCGGCAGAGGTGTGCCGGTGTTTCAGCCCGAGCGAGTCAATCGGCCGGAGATGCTGGCGACTTTGCGATCCCTTCAGGCAGATGCATTCATCGTCGCTGCTTATGGGCAGATTTTGAAGCCCGAGCTGCTGGCGATTCCAAAGCTGGGCGCCTTCAATCTGCACGGATCTTTGCTGCCTCGCCACCGCGGTGCGGCCCCGGTTCAGTATTCGATCTGGAAGGGCGATTCTGTCACAGGCGTCACTATTTTTCAGATTGAACCGGCTCTGGATTCCGGACCTGTTGTTGGCATGATGGAAACGCAGATTGGCGAACAGGAAACATCCGGTGATCTGATGCTGAGACTGGCTGAACTTTCGGTTCCGCTGACCTTGCAGGTGGTGGCTCAGCTGGCGAATGGAACAGCCGTGTTTGAGCCGCAGATTGTGTCCCTCGTCACGCTGGCCCCCAAGCTTCCGCGGGAAGCGGGCGTCATCGACTGGATGACGACCCGCAGGGAAATTGACTGTCATATTCGCGCGATGCAGCCATGGCCAAAAGCCTCGACAGTTCTTCATCGAACCGGCCATCCGCCGCTGCGTTGTCTCATTCAACAGGTCTCCGTCGCGCCGGACGGACTGCTGCCTGCCGCAGCGACAGAGCCTGCATGTCTGTCAGAATGCGAAGGCCGGCCGCTGGTGTGGACGTCGGACGGCTGGCTGGAAATTCTACGCATCCAGCCCGACGACCGAAAAAGCAGCGACGGCCGCTCGTTCCTCAATGGCTATCCGCTGAAGAATAATAACCGCTTTGGGGACTAGTGGCGATTTTTGATTTTTGATTTTTGATTTTTGATTTGAAAACTGAAAACTGAAAACTGAAAACCGGCCCTCCTCAACTCTGGCACAGCGTTCGCAGTTCCGTTCTCGTGGCTAAACGGTATCCTGTTCGGAATCCCACAACGGAGGTTCGCGGCGGAAATTCCTTCAGACCAGGCGGAATTTCCTGCGAAGCGGATACTCAACTTATCAAGAACACGATGGATCAACTGACGATGCGAATCACAACTATTTTTTCCTTGTGCGTCATCACACTCGTTCAAAGTAGCTCGGCGATGGCTCAGACCATTGATGAGATGCAGCAGAAGGCCATGCAGTTTCTTGAGATCACTCAGGCGGCCGACGGATCGTGGACATCGCCGGACGCGGTCGGCATCTCGGGGCTTGTCACAACATCGCTGCTCATGTCCGGCAAGACAACGGAAGACCCGCTGGTGAAGAAAAGCCTGGATTTTCTGGTCGCCAAACAACAGGCCACGGGCGGAATTCATACGCCGGAAAGTCGACATCAGAATTACGAAACCTGCATCGCCATTCTCGCCCTGACAGAAGCCAACAAAAGCGGGCAGTTCGACGAAGTGATCAAGAAAGCAGAACTTTTTCTGCGAGGCCTCCAGTGGGACGAAGGCGAAGGGATCGAAACCACTGATGGGGCATTTGGCGGCGGCGGGTATGACAGCAAACAGCGTCCCGACATGTCGAACACGCAGTTTCTGATCGAAGCCCTGCACAAGGCTGGCGTCTCAAAGGATGACCCCGCGATGCAGAAGGCATTGGTCTTTGTTTCCCGAGCCCAGAATCTTGAATCGGCTCACAATCAGCTTCCATTTGCTGGCAAAGTGAATGATGGCGGTTTCATCTACACGCCTGCCAAAGGCGGAGAATCCAAAGCTGGCATCACCGACAACGGCGGTCACAAATCGTACGGCAGCATCACGTACGCCGGGCTGAAGAGCATGATCTACGCAGGCCTGACGAAGGACGATCAGCGAGTCAAGGCAGCCAATGGCTGGCTGCGGAAGCATTACACGCTGGTAGAAAATCCGGGCATGGGCCAGCAGGGATTGTTCTACTACTACCAAACCATGGCCAAGACGTTGTCCGTTGTCAGTTCCGAAGAGTTTGAAGACGACAAAGGCGTAAAGCACGCATGGAAAAAAGATCTTTCGGAAAAGCTGGCGGCTCTGCAACAGAAAAACGGCAGCTGGGTCAATCCGGCCGACCGCTGGTATGAAGGTGATCCCAATTTGGTGACCGCGTATTGCCTGATTGCCCTGTCATATTGCGAATAGGGTCCGTAAAACCGACTGCAGCGAGTGACGGATGTCAATACAGCGCACTCGCTGGCGCTTCGAGCTTGTAAACAACCACAACCGTGGGCCACTCATTTCCCAGCCGCTTTTTCCAGCTGAATTGTCATCCTCGCGATGCGGGCGGTGAGCGATTCGGTTGACAGTCGGTCGCGGAGCCGGGCGACAATCAAGGGGAAAGCCAGGGGTGTGAAGCGGTCGGGTTTCAGTCGCAGCAGCTGAGCGTTCTGAAGTGACTGCAGTGTGGTCAGCAATCGAGAATGTTCCAGCTGGCGTTCCAGAACTTCGGCTCGCGACTGATGCAGTAACAGATTTTCAGGATCGTAGTTGGTGAAAACGTCGAACAGCAGACCACTGCTCGCCTGAAGTTGCTTTGCCGATTTTTGTTGCCCCGGATATCCCTGAAACACCAGTCCGGAGATTCTTGCAATCTCACGAAACTGACGCCGGCCCATTTCTACCGCATTCAGACACGCCTGCAGATCGGCGACAAGGTGGCTGGTGTCAAACAGTCCGCTGGCAATTGCCGCATCCACAGGTGGCTCAATGGCTGACAGCAGTTCAAACCCGTAATCGTTAACCGACATAGTAAATGTCGTCGGCTGCATTTGGGCAAGTCGCCAGGCAAACAGAGCCGCCAGGCCTTCATGCACCAATCGCCCGGCAAACGGGTACATCAGCAGATGGTATCCCTCACGCGATTTAATTTGCTCAATCAACAGCTGTGAAGGCAGAGGAATCGCAGACCACTGGCCCTGCAATTCCAGCAGCGGCCTGACCGCCTGCATTTCTGGACCTTCATAAGCTCCATGATGAGCCTGCTCAAGTCGAGACCGGACAGCACTCGCCAGCTCTGTCGACAAAGGCATCCGGCCTCCCATCCAGCGCGGGATTCGGCCACGTTCCTTGCTGGTCGTTTTTCGCACCCAGACCTTCATGTCATGAACGTAGACAAGTTCTACCGTTCGCCCCGCGAAGGTGAAGCAGTCACCCGGATTCAACTTTGTCAGAAACGATTCCTCAATCGTGCCCAGTCGAGGCCCGTTCAGATACTGCACAATAAGCGATGCATCGCTGGTGATTGTGCCAATCGACATGCGATGGTTTCGGGCAATCCGCTGATTGCTGATCGCGTAACGCCCGTCCTGTTCAATCAGCTTGTGATAATCCGGATACGCCTTGAGAGCGTCTCCACCGCGGGCCACGAAGTCGAGCGTCCAGTTCCATTCTTCATCACTCAGATTGTGATAACTGGCCGATTGCCGCACTTCGTCGAGCAGCTCGGCAGGAATAAAACCGGTCCCTAAAGCAACCGTCGCGAGATGCTGACAGAGAACGTCCAGTGGCTTGCGATGCGGCTGCCTTCCTTCCAGATGACCGGCCGCAATGGCATCGCGAGCCGCGGCGACTTCGATGAGCTCAAACGCATGAGTCGGCACGCAGGTAACACGGCTCACGGCCCCCGGTCGATGACCACTGCGACCGGCACGCTGCAACAGGCGAGCCACGCCTTTCGGAGATCCCACCTGCATGACTCGATCGACCGGACTAAAATCCACACCCAGATCGAGACTGCTCGTGCAGACCACACATTTTAAGGAACCGGCCCGCAGGCCATCTTCTACCCACGTCCTTGTATTCTGCTCCAGAGAACCATGATGCAGCGCGATCAGACCGGCCCAGTCGGGTTTAGCCTGCAGCAGGGCGCGATACCACGCTTCGGTCTGTGATCGCGTGTTCGTAAAGATCAGCGTGGACTGAGCGGACTCGACAGAACTGATAACGTCCTTCAGCTGCCTCATTCCCATATGCCCGGCCCACGGAAAGCGTTCAATCGTTGGCGGTATGAGCGAATCAATCACCACTGTTTTTCGCTGTCGACCGGTGATCATCGAGCCTCGACGAGGAGTGCCAATGCCAGTCCCGAGCAGGATTTCCATGGCCTCATCCAGATTGCCAAGAGTTGCCGACAGGCCCCAGGTGCGCAGGCCGGGCTTCCACCGTCGGAGTCTTGCCAGAGCCAGCTCTACTTGAACGCCACGCTTGGTCGACAGCAACTCGTGCCATTCATCACAAAAGACAGCTCGCAGGTCGCGAAACTGGTGCTCCGCGTCGGCTCGTGTCAGCATGAGTGAAAGGCTTTCCGGCGTCGTCACCAGCGCCGTCGGAAGCCGCTGTCTTTGCCGACTTCGAACGGCGGCCGAGGTATCGCCGGTGCGGCCTTCAACAGTCCATGAAATCCCGAGATCGGCCAGCGGTTCCTGCAGCGAATGCAGAGTGTCGAGCGCGAGCGCTCGCAGCGGCGTGATCCACAGAACCTTCAGCGGCGAATCATTTAACGTCGCTGGCTTCGTTTCCGCTTCCGCGATCGCCTCGATCACCGGCCCCAGCCAGGCCGCCAGCGTTTTTCCCGTCCCGGTGGTGGCATGAATCAGCCCGCTCTCACCTTGAATGAAGGCGTTCCAGACCTGCTTTTGAAATGGAAACACCTTCCATCCCCGGCCCGCAAACCACGCCTCAATACGCTTGACAGCCCGCTTGACCGCAGCCTGCGACAGCAAAGATTTGCCCTGAGATAATTTCTTGCATGGTTTTGTCACACCCTATTTTAGATGATCCCAAACCCCGGACAAGGAGCAACACCGTCAGTTCATCAAGCATCGGTAACGCAAATTCCCATACAAGCTCGAAGCGCCAGCGAGTGGGCTGTGTTGGCGGCGGCTCACTCGCAGTCGCTTCGAGCTTGAATATGACCACCGCGTCGGAGTGAAAAGCGATGTCGTGGAAGTCAGGCTTGCCCGGGCGGGCGGGGGATTACGGATCGGTTGTCTGCCCGGCGCTCAATACAAAAAAACCTCAACGGCGGCTTGAGCCGAATAGCCTTCACTGTCGGCGGGAATGAGAACAAAGCCATCGGCTTGAGTCGTCGACGAAAGCACTGAGGCCCCGCTGATAGCCATCGGCTCCACGGAATTGCCGTCAATCCTGACACGAGCGTAGTCGACTCGCCCAACGGTCGATACGAGTTTGCGAGTCAGCGTTGCCTGAATGCGTCGATAGGGCCAATCCGGATTTCGGCCGCCCATTGCTCGAATCGCTCGTCCCGCGAAAAAGTCGTAGGCACACAGGCAGGAGACCGGGTTGCCTGGCAGCAGGAACACCAGCTTTCCATTGAGCAGCCCCATACCGGCGGGGCTGCTTGGACGCATCGCAATTCCGTGAATGGCCAGTGTTCCGTGTTTGGCCAGCAGCTGCGGTGCGTAGTCTTCCTGACCGACACTCGAGCCTCCCGAAACCAGTACGATGTCGGCCGGCTCCGACAATGCAGCCAGCAGCGATGCCCGGTCGTCCGGAACCAGACCGGGCATCACCGGGAATCCGCCGTCACGGGAAATCAAAGCCTGCAGCATGGGGCCGTTGGCGTCAGCAATCTGATAACCGTGCGGAGGTGTTCCGGCGGGCAACAGTTCATTGCCGGTTGTCAAAATTCTGACCACGGGTCGACGCACAACGGGAACCGAACTGCATCCAATCGACGACAGAACTCCGATATCCTGCGGCCGCAGGACGCGACCGGCACGCAGCACCGTGGAACCGACGGCGACATCCTCACCGATTGTCCCCACGTGCTTGCCAGCCGAAACTTCACCCATCGCCAGCAGCGTTTGCCCCTGCGTCTCCGTATTCTCGACTGGCAATACGGCATCCGCTCCCGACGGCAGCGGCGCGCCGGTCATGATGCGAACAGCCTGACCACGATTCACATCGCCGGGAAAAGGGACGCCCGGTAAACACGTTCCCGAGATTTCAAACGGCAGCGAATTGTACGACGTCGCGCCGTAAGTTTCCTCGGATCGCAGAGCAAAGCCATCCATCATGGAACGTACAAAACCCGGAACATTCACGTGACTGACGATGTCCTCCGCGAGAATTCTCGTGGCGGCCGCCGCAAGCTCCATATGTTCGACTGGCAGCCGACTGAATGCGGGAAGAGAGGCATCGATCCATGCAAGGGCCTGCTCAACGGTCGTGCGGCTCGCGAAGCCCTTCATTCGGACATCGGTGGTTTTATGATTTAGCGGAGTATTCATTGGCAAAATCCAGTGGAACGTGTTGAATCGCCGCAGTCTAACGGGAATCGCCACTTGTTGTCCTCCTGTCACTGGAGAAGTCTGAGCCGACGGCAACAATGTGTTCCGGCACCGCGTGGATTTTCCTATTTACGATCGCTCGATCGATCAGTGTCCTTTCGTCGCCTGTCGCTCCGCGAAAGAGCGCCACTTTCGCGGAGCGAAAGGCGACAATTATTACGGGAACCACGTGAAATCCAGAATATGGTTCGCTCATCGAATCAGCATGACAGATACTTCCAATCATGTTACTTCTTACCGTCGCGTCGCCTCCGACGTGATCCTTCGGATTTTTTTGCCATGCAGGTCACCGTTGAACTTTTTGGAATACCGCGGGCTCGCGCCGGTGTTTCGGCCATGGTCGCCCAAGGTGCCAATCTGGGTGACGTCTTTGAAGATCTTGCGGTGCGATTTCCGAGCCTGGGTGAAACGTGCGTCAGCGGACGTAATCTGAAACCCGGCTACACAGCGAATCTGCGAGGCGAGCAGTTTGTAACCGATCCAGCGACAGAGATTCGCGAAGGAGATGTTATCCTGCTGTTGTCGCTCGATGCTGGCGGATAAAATTGGCAGGGTATCAGTCTACTGTGATCAATCTCCAGGCTGGTCCGTGTGCAGGCCTCATTCTCCGGCCGTCGTCGACATAAACTTTTTCGTTTTTCGCCTTTTCCAATCTGCTCTGAAACGGTTATGCATCCCACGCCTGGATATCACGGCCGTTATTTGCGAGTCGACCTGTCGAACGGACAGGCGTCGTCGATTGCGCTCGATTCCCAAATCCTTCGCCACTCACTGGGCGGAAGTGGACTCGGTGTTGCCTTGCTGCTGCAGGAGCAAGCCGCAACCGCTGATCCGCTGTCGCCTCAGGCGGCTCTGGCGTTTGTCTTCAGTCCGCTTGTCGGAAGTCCGTTGACCACGTCTGCAAAGTTCGCGGTCGTCAGTAAAAGTCCGCTGACTCAACGGATCAATGATTCGCTGGCCAGCAGCGGATTTGCTCTGGCCGGAAAAAAGACCGGACATGACGCCATTGTGCTCGTCGGCCGTGCTCCGCAACCGTCGATCCTGGTCATCGACGAAGGCAACGCGCGTCTGGAACCCGCCACAGACTTCGTGGGGCTGTCAAACCGGGAGACTCAGGAGAAACTTCGAGCCCGGCTTGGCACCGACTTTCAAACAGCCACAATTGGCCCGGCAGGGGAACGGCTCGTTCGTTATGCAACCATTTCACACGATGGACGACATGCGGGTCGTGGCGGCAGCGGGGCCGTTTTGGGATCGAAGAATATTAAAGCTGTCGCGGTTCGAGGGACTCAGCGAGTCGCCTGGGCTGAACCAGCAGCCCTTGTAAATCTGGCAAAAACTCTGTCCGAAAAATCGTTTGGTCCGGCCACGGCAAAGTATCGCGAACTGGGAACCGCTGCCAATCTGCTGACGTTCAATCGCCTGAATGTTCTTCCGACTCGAAATTTTCAGCAGGGCAGTTTCGCCGGCGCGGCTGCGATCTCGCCTGAGGAAATGAGCGTCGCTCGAGAACGGACTCGCACTTCCTGCGCAGCCTGCACGATTGGCTGCGAGCATCTTTACAGCCTGAACTCTGGTGGCGGTAGCGTGCGTCTGGAATACGAAAATCTTTTCGCACTGGGACCGCTGTGTGGAATTGATGACCCGGAAATTGTTTTGGAAGCTTCACGTCGCTGCGATGAGGCGGGGCTCGACACAATCAGCGCGGGTGGAACAATCGCATTCGCGATGGAATGCGCAGAACGAGGATTTCTGGACGTTCCCTGGCTGCGATTCGGGGACGGTTCCGCGTTGCTCAGAGCCATCGATCAGATCATCAACGGCAAAGGAATCGGTCCACTTCTGGCGCAGGGCAGTCGTCAGATGGCGTTGGAGGTTGGACATGACACGCTTGATTTTGCACCCCAAGTGAAAGGGCTTGAGCTTCCCGGCTACGATCCTCGCGGTCTGCAAATGATGGCGTTGGGATTCGCTGTCGGTTCGCGAGGGGCCGATCATAATCGTTCGGGCGCGTACGAAGTGGATTTTTCAGAAGCGGTGGACCGCCGCAATGTGGGCCCCGAATCGGCTTATCTGGCGGTTGAAACCGAAGATAAAGCGGCTCTGATGGATTCGCTGATTCTCTGCAAATTCCTGCGGGGCATCTTTGTAGATTTCTTTGAGGAATCGGCCGAGATCCTGCGGCTGGTCACCGGCTGGGATGTGACGGCCGCTGAACTTCGTGAGACCGCTCAGCGCATTGTCACGGCGAAGAAGCGTTTCAATATTCTGGCTGGGTGGACTCCTGCGGAGGACACTCTGCCTAAAAGGATGTTGCAAACGGCACTTCCGGAAGATGCTCGGTCTCGGCTCACGTCGGAACGGTTGTCGGCGTTGATCAAAGCCTATCATCTGGCACGCGGCTGGAGCGAAGACGGCTGGCTGCCCTGAAGCTGTGTTCCTTGTAGAAACGGTGGCTGTGACGGCAGCGGACGCTTTCTCAGCGAAAAGATCGATGTCAACGTCTACAAATCCCTTGCGACTCGCAACGGAGGCGAAACCGTTGGCGAGTTTTAGCTGAGTTTGCATCGACGCGCGGACCAAAACACGATAAGAAGTGAGAAGAATCTGTACACGTATGGTCGACCGATCTGCATTGCTTCAGACAGAAATCGCCAACGACCAGCGTTTGTTCCTCCATCGGCCATTTCTGCTGAATTCACGTCAGCTGAAAATGGTCCACTTAACCCAACTGCGAACAGCTCGAATGTCTGACACTTTCATTCTTATTCCTGGCCGAACGACTGATCAGGGCTGTGGTATCAGCGAAGGCAAGTTTCAGGACAAATACCAGAACGAAATCAACGCACTGCAGGTTGCTCCGGGGGATATGACTCGCCTGGGTCTCGCGGCAGGTGATCGAGTTCGCTTAACGGGTGAAGAAGGTCAGACGGTGGAAGTGTGCATCACGGCCGCCAGGAAAGACGAATTGCCCGAAGGCCTGTTGTTTATTGCGTATGGAGATATTTCCAGCCGCATGATGACCGGAGATACTCATGGGTCCGGTATGCCGACAAGCAAGGGAATGGAAGTGACTATGGAACTGGTGAAAAAGGCCGGTCAGTAGTCGGCAGGATTCTTCAATCAGGACCCTTCCCGATTGTTCTTGTTGATCCGTTGATACAGTTCGATTTTCTCCAGTTCTCACCCCCGACGAAATGTCCCACCTGAATTGTTCGAAAGTGAAGCTTTATGACCAGTGCATCAACTCAGGTCTACGCCCCTACCGCCAGCATTCCGGGCGAACTGAAAGTCATTCAGGACGCCACATGCACCTTCTGCGGCTGCGTGTGCGATGATATCGACTTGACCGTCAAGGACGATCATATCATTGAAGCCAAACGAGCCTGCGTGCTGGGGAAGGCGTGGTTCCTCAATCATAGCGTGGAAGATCGACCCAGTTGCACGATTGAAGGAAAGCCGGCGACGCTTGAGGAAGGCTACGATCGAGCGGCCCAGATTCTCACGGACGGAAAGTATCCGATCATTTATGGGTTGAGCGATTCGCCATGTGAAGCTCAGCGAGTTGCAGTGAGTATCGCAGACTGGATCAGTGGCACGATCGATACCACCACCAGCGTCTGCCACGGCCCATCGGGTATGGCGTTTCAGGGCGTGGGTGAAGTGACATGTTCGCTGGGTGAAGTCGCCAACCGGGGCGACATGATCATGTTTTGGGGATCCAATCCGGCCGAGAGTCATCCGCGACACTTCACAAAATACAGCCTGATGCCCAAGGGGATGTTTCTTCCTAATGGTCGCAAGGATCGCACCTGCGTCATCGTTGACGTGCGAAAAACAAAGAGCGCCAAAGCGGCCGATATCTTTATTCAGATCAAGCCGAAGAAGGACTTCGAAGCGCTCTGGACCCTGCGAGCACTCGCGAAGGGCATTGAACTGGATCCGGAACTCGTGCACCGCGAAACGGGCGTCGAATTCGCCGTCTGGACGGATCTGATGGAACGAATGAAAGCCTGCAAGTTTGGCGTCATCTTTTTCGGAATGGGTCTGACGATGACTCGCGGAAAGCACGCCAATAGTGAAGCGCTTCTGGCACTGACTCGCGATATGAATGCTTTCACCCGATTTGCCGCCAAGCCGAACCGCGGGCATGGCAATGTCACCGGTGCCGATAACGTGGTGGCATGGCGCACCGGCTACCCTTTTGGCGTTAATCATGCACGCGGATATCCACGCTTCAACCCGGGTGAATACACAACGTCCGATACGCTGGCCAATCGCGAAGCCGACTGCGGAATGACCATCGCCTGTGACCCGATGGCCAATTTTTCTCAGCCGGCTCGAGAGCATTTGGCATCGATCCCTTTCATTGCTCTCGATACGAAAGAAACGCCGACGACACGAGCCGCCACGGTAGCGTTCACAGTGGCGACATACGGAATCAATACGGGCGGAACTGTGTATCGCATGGATGATGTGCCGATCCCGCTACGTCCTGCCTTTCCTTCGCCACATCCCAGTGACTACGACGTGCTGACGGCAATTGAAGACCGTGTCAAGAAGATTCAGGGCATCACAGGTTAGTCTGCGGATGTTTTGCAGTCTTCATTGCTCCTCACTGAGGAAGTGGTTGTGGATGAGTTTGTGGGAAAGAATGTGGTGGTCGATGTCGAATCTCCGTTCGTCTACGTCGGACGACTGCACGAAGTTCGAGACAAGACCTTGATTCTAAAAAGTGCTGATGTACACGACCTGCGCGATTCCACCACGACGCGTGAAGTCTACGTGCGCGATGCCCGAGTCCACGGGATTCAGCCGAACCGCAAAAGCGTGCAACTGCGTCTGGAAAAAGTCGTCAGCATCGCTCTGCTGGATGATGTCATCCCTTAAGCTCTGATGTGTTGTGTTTTTCATCGAAAAGCGCTGTGCATGGCCAGTCTGTTTGCCAACGAAGAAATCGAATTCCTGCGGCGTGAGCTGGAGCGGCACAATCGGCTTTATTACGTCGATGCGCGAACAGAAATCACTGATCGCGAATACGACGCGATGATGGCCAGACTGATCGCACTTGAGAAAGCGCACCCGGAGTTCATGACGCCGGACAGCCCCAGCGTTAAAGTGGGCGGCCAACCGATCGCCGGCTTTTCTCAGGTGACGCATCGCCTTCCGATGTTGTCGATCGATAACGCGTTTGAAGAACAGGAGCTCGTCGACTGGGATGCGGGGCTGAGAAAATCTCTGGAGCGTGAGGCTCTGGAATATTCTGTGGAATACAAAATAGACGGAGTGGCCATTGCATTGATCTGGGAAAACGGAACGCTCGTCCGCGCGGCGACGCGGGGCAATGGTGCCGTTGGCGATGACGTCACTTCCAATGCCCGCGTTATCGCCGGGATTCCGCTGCGGCTGATGACCGCCACACCACCGAAAAGTCTGGAAGTACGCGGGGAGGTTGTCATTCTGAATGAGGAGTTTTCGAAATTTCAGGCTGAGCAGGTGCGAGCTGGCGAAGAACCGTTCAAGAATCCTCGCAACGCTGCAGCAGGTGCTCTGAAGCTGCTCGATCCCAAACTTGCTCGCGAGCGAAAGCTGCGTTTTCTTGCACACGGCGTAGGATTTATCGAAGGCGTTTCGTGGACGACGTACTGCCAGTTTCTGACGTCCATTCGAGACATGGGAATCCCGACAACGCCCGACGTGGCTCAAGCCCGTGGCGTTGAAGATCTGAGGAAGCTCTGTTCAGAAATGATTGCCAAAGTGTCGGAGCTTCCATTCGAAGTCGACGGTCTGGTGATTAAGCTTAACTCACTGGCGGACCGCGAACAGCTGGGTGCGACATCCAAAAGTCCTCGCTGGGTTCGAGCTTACAAGTGGGAACGGTACGAAGCCGAAACGCGAGTTCGTGCGATCGTCATTCAGGTCGGCAAAACGGGCGCGATGACTCCGGTGGCGGAACTGGAGCCTGTGGAAATTGCCGGCACTACGGTGTCGCGCGCCAGTTTGCATAATCGCGATGAGCTGGATCGGCTGGGAGTTCGGATTGGTGATCTGGTCGTCGTTGAAAAAGCGGGCAAGATTATTCCGCACGTGATGCGCGTGAATGAGATGGCTCGCACGGGCGACGAGCAGCCGTTTTCTTTTCCGGCAGAATGTCCTGACTGTAAAACGCCTGTGCAGCAGGATGACGGCGGTGTTTACATTCGTTGTCCGAACCCGGCCTGTCCGGCACAATTGCGTGAGACGCTGATATTTTTCGCGTCCCGACCGGCCATGAATATTGACGGGCTGGGTGAGAAACTGATCGAACAGTTGCTAGCCGCGAAATTCGTCGATGGAATTCCATCGCTTTATCGCCTTGCCGATCTCCGTGACGAACTGCTTGAGCTGGATCGTCTGGGAGCGAAATCCATTGATAAGCTTTTGTCTGGCATAGAAGCGTCAAAACAGCAGCCGCTCTGGCGACTGCTGACAGGGATGAACATTCGCCACGTCGGCCAGACAAATGCTCGCACGCTGGAACGAGCGTTCGGGACAGTTGACGAGATTGCCGTTCAGACGGAAGAAGCATTGGCAAATGTGGATGAGATTGGCTCCGTCATTGCAGCGTCAGTGCATCGATTCTTTCATTCCGAATACGGCATGAAACTCGTGCAGGAGCTAAAGGACCTGGGACTCAATCCCGGTCAGCCAATTGATCGCACAGCCGCGATCCAGGCGGCAGAGTCCGAACAATTTGCTGGCAAGACGCTGGTCGTGACCGGGACGATGGTCCGGATGAAGCGAGATGAAATCGAACAGCTGATCCGTGACCACGGCGGCAAAGCCAGTGGCAGTGTGTCGAAGAAAACGGATTTCGTGGTCGCCGGGGAAGCGGCCGGAAGCAAACTGACGAAAGCTCAGGAACTGGGCCTAAAAGTCATTACTGAGGATGAGTTCCTCGCGATGCTGGAAGTCTGATAAGCGAGCACCTCATTGTTAGCAGATTCCGCCGCTTTTCCGTAAGAGCTGTCATCTCCGGCTCGGAAACCCCCTAAACGTTGGCTGAGAATCGTTCCGGCTCAGTACGCGACAGAGAACACAACGTCCTCAGCCGAAAGTGTACGATCGTTCGTTTGATTTTTTGGACCGCTGAAGACCGAAGATTCGGACTCATCTCCAGCGTCAACAGACTCGGCAGGAGCAGGCGGGGTAGGCGGGCTGACTGCCGAGCCGTTCTTTCCAGAAGAAACTTCAAATCTGAAATTTCAAATTCGGAATCAAAGCGAGTGCGTCAATAGATGGATTCGCGGAGTTGCTTGAGTGGGTAGAAGGAGTCGCGCCATTTGACTCCGCCTTGTCGCAGAGTGATCACTGCGGATCGCCAATACGCGAACGCCATAATGCATGGGCCGGTCATGAACAAGGGCACCAGTTTCCATCCGCCCGGCAGCCGATAGACAAGAAACGCATAGACAAGATGCCAGCAAATCGCTGCGGCGAGAAATCCGGACGACTCACGAAGCGGCAGCACGAATGGCATGACGCACGGCAATATCATGGCCACGATAAAAATGAGGGTCACAAACAGGATCTGTCGAATCGAATAATTCAAAGACGCGAAGCCGTTTTTCTCAAGCCCTGTGACGACGCCCCAAAGTGATGGTTGCCAGCGGACAGACAACCAGTCATCCGCCATCTGAAAATCCACTCGCCCGCCGTTCTTCTTGATCATCTTTCCAAGCTTCACGTCGTCCAGCACGTCAAGTGCGATAGGCTGATGTCCACCGAGCGAACGATAGAATTTTGCATCCACCAGATTGAATGCGCCAACTCCAGCATACGCGAGGGGCCAGCGAGTCTTGATCAGATGAATCTGCATGCCGGTCGCAAACGCCAGCCCAAAGAACGTCACCAGGACGTTCTCAATCACACCGCCGGGGATCATCTTTGGCAGCAGACACAGATGTTGCAGTGCGGAATTTTGAAAGTGTCGGACAGCCGCTTCAAGGGCACGCGGTTCGTACAAAATATCGCCGTCGGTGAAGAGAATCAGTTCCTGAGTGGCCATCTGGGAACCAACATGCATCGCATGATTTTTTCCCAGCCAGCCCTCGGGCAATTCTTCAATATGGACAACTCGCAGCCGATCGTCCGTCGAAGCCACTTCGTCCATAATCTGGCCGGTCGAGTCGGTGGAACGATCATCGACGGCGATCAGTTCCATTCGGACACCGGTGGACTTCAGCAGCGTCGTGATCGCATTGCGGATCTGGATCTGCTCATTCCGCGCCGGAATAATCACACTGACGCCAGGCAGATTGTGGGCCGGTGAGCCGTCGTTCGTCATCGTCAGCCGCTTCAACTTCAATGCGATGACAGCAGGAATCGTCGACAGAGCAACCCCGGCAAAAATCAGCCAGCCAAACCAGAACATAAAAGTGCTTTCGAACAGTTTAAGTACGATGGAAACGCCGGTCATCGCCAAAATGGTACTCGATTCGAAGGACAATCGTCGTAGCGGAAACCACCAGGGCTTGTGGACGGCTGGCTTAGGAAGCCGAAAACCGAAACTCTTGGCGCGTTCCGCTACAAAATGAGTTACGCCTTGAAAGCCAACCCGCGGCGCGTGACAAAGGATAACAGGCCACGCCCAAATTGGGCGATGTTGAGGGTCCATTTTTGGACACAACTGCCAGGCCCATCGGAAGGCCGAGTCTCCTGTCGAGCTGTATATTTCGTGGCAGCAGAAGTCCGCGGTACTGCGGTAAGCGGGCCTGTTGATCGGGCTGCGGTCATCGCGGAAACCTGGAATTCTGCATGGACGCTGGGCGTTAAGAATCGCAAATGTCGCCGAGCATCGGCAGAATTAGCCTGAAATTTGTTCACGCACGGGGCGACCATGGCAGTTCCTGCTGGAAGAGCTGCGTCACTAAAAAAACTCGGCCAGACGGCTCTTGTTCAATTCTTCCGACACTGATACCCAACGCATGTCTCCAGAAAATGTTAAGTCAGATCAGCAGCTGACGCGGTCATCTCCGCGCCAGAAACTGACCACGGCGGAACGAATTTTGGTGGTCGTGGGAACTGTCGGTATCCCCGCCATTTTTGGGATCGCACTGTGGCTGACTCCGGATCCGCGAGGATTTGGAACTCATCAGCAGCTTGGGATGCCAGCCTGTACCTTTCGCAGCCTGTTTGGCCTGAATTGTCCTCATTGCGGGATGACCACAAGCTTCTGCTGGTTTGCACGAGGCCAATGGGACCAATCCTGCCGGGTAAATTCGGCCGGGTTTATTCTTGCGGCGGGATCGGTGCTGATCTGGCCCTGGTTACTGGCGGTGAGTGTGACTGGATTGTGGCTCGGACTTCAAAAGCCGGGCAGATTGTTTTTGTTGAGTACTGCGGGATGGCTGTTGCTGTCTTTAATGTTTTGGATACTTCGGTTGATCCTGTAAGAAGGCAACCGCAGATCGGCTCAACGATGTTGCCATTCGATGGAGTGAACGGCCATGCGAGACAACTTTTCTGCAACCACTGCGGTTCAAAATCGGTCGCTGTTGTTGCCTTTGATCACCGGGCTCATGCTGTGCGTTATCCCGGGCTGTTCTCTGGGCGTCATGGCTGGCAAAATGTTCTTTGGCGACCCGAAGGTGAAGTCGCAGTTCCGTGGAGCTACTCGCGTTGATCTGACAAAAGGCGAAAAATCGCTGCTGATTGTGTGCTCTGCCCCACACGGAATTTTGGCTCGCTATCCGTCCATCCAGATCGACATCGTGGACCGCATGACGCGTCATCTGGACACACGCAAAGTCAAAGTCATTTCCGCGGACGATGTAGCACGCTGGTTCGACGACAATGGTGAATGGGGTGATTTTTCGGAGCTGGCAGACGAGTTCGACGCCGACTTCGTGATGCACATTCAGATCGACACTTTCAGTTGCGAAGTTCGTGACAGCCCCAATCTGCTGCAGGGAAAGACGGACGGAAAAGTAACGGTGTTCGAAGCAGCCGGTAAGGATGTGAAGACGACCTCAGTGGCCTTTGAACGAACCTTCGATGTGACCTATCCGGCCTATCCGGTCCCCCGTGAAAACAAGTCCGAGCAGCTCTTCACAGAAGGGTTCCTTGACAGAACATCCATCAGTCTTACTCAGTTCCTGTACGATCATCGCGCCAGTGAGACTGTCCATTAGTGCAACGCCCGGCAAAGCCTCGTTCGCAGGCAGCGCCACAGCAGACTCCTCTCTGATCTCCCCGCCGGCACTCGCCTATCATTCCTCGGAAGATTCTTATGCATCCTGCATACTCCTGCTTTCAGTCGTCGTTAGTGATTCCTGATACCCGCTTTCGCCGAACAGCGACGCTGTTGATGAAGTTATCACTGATTGCACTTATGCTGGTCACGATCCCAGGCTGCAATTATTTTCTGCTGCTCGGCTATCTGATTGGCGGTCCGCCGCAGATTGAGCCGTTGTTCGAAAAAGAGACTAACAAGTGCATGACCGACCGAGAAATTCGTGTCGCGATTGTGTGCTACGCTTCCGACGAACTCAAATATCAGTTCGACAACATTGACCACATCATTGCCAGCCGACTGACCAATCAGTTGGCTTCAAAAAAAATCGACGTGGTTCCTTATGACGAAATCCGGACGTGGCTGCGAGACAATCCGGACTGGGACACGGCTGTCGAAGTCGGGGCTGAGTTCGATGTGAACTACGTGATCTATGTGGATGTCAGCGCGTTTTCTCTTTATGAACGTGACAGCAATACGCTGTTTCGCGGCCGCTGCGATTCGATTGTCAGCGTATACGAAATGGAAACCGATGGCGACGGCAAACGAATTTTCAGCCGTGAAATCAACAGCCTCTTCCCGCTGCAGGTTCCGCGATCGGCGTCTGATGTCAGCTACGACACGTTCCGGATGGAATACATCTGGCGTCTGTGCGATGAGATCGGCCGTCTGTTCTACCCGTATCTGAACGGTGACGATATCAGCAACGCGGCGTAAGCATTGGCCACTTCCTATCGCACGATTAGTTCTTGCGCGATCCTGACACGGGGGCATTCTGCTAATCGGCGAACAACCCGCGTCATCACAAACGACGAGATCAGTTTGTGCAGGACATGTATTTGAACGTCCGGCTCGAACCACAAATGCATCAACCCACTTCCTGACTGCCCGACCTGTAAACGCAATGCCGTTAAAAAAGTAGCAGGCACACTCCGTGTGCCGTCCGCCAGGGGGCGAAAACACTGTTCTTCTTGGGGCTGCGGCACATGGAATGTGCCTGCTACTATGAATAATTGAACGGTATTACCTGTAAACGATTCTGAGACTTCACGCGTCGCCTCACAGAATCGAACCGGAAAAATACAAACCGGCAAAGGCAGCCGCGGGAAAAGTCAACCAAGGGGGGATGGGCACTTCATGTCCGGCACAATCGCAACAGATGCTGTGATCACAACATTGCGATCAAGTCGCCAATTTGGTCCATCCGATACCTCCCCAAGTAGCGTGTGCATCCCGTTTCCCTGCGCTCAGGGGCGGATCCGGGGGATGGTGCCATGCAGCTCTTAGTAAATTCGTCTGGGATGAATTACCAGTTTGGCTGAGCAATCTCCAGACGCATCCAGCGAGGGAACGCACGGATGACACTTCGTCAGTTCATAGCCTCATTAAAATCTGCATACAGGCCACTGTCCGGAGCAGCGATGCTCGGCGCGGCTGGCGTGCTGTCTGTTCCTACGTCGGCCCGCGGCATGGCTGAAGAGCCCGTCGTTACAAACATTGGCCATTTTCAAATTCCGTTCGACGTCGAAACTGAACCCGGCCAGGCTGTTCAGGGCTATGCAGTGCTGTTCGGATCCCAGGACGCCGGAAGTCGTTGGGACCGGCTGCAGAGCGTCCCCGCAGCTCAAAGTGTATTCATGTTCGCGGCTCCGCGCGATGGTCGATATTCGTTCTTAATTCGGATGACTGATCTTCAGGGCAACGTCCAGGCTCCGGCGGCAAATTCACCTCCGGAACTGGACGTGATTGTCGATACGATCGCTCCCGATCTGAAGCTGGAACTGTTTGAATCCGGTGCGAGTCAGCCGGTTGTGAACTGGACGTGTACAGACACCAGCGCGGTGCCCGAATCGCTTGTCATCGAGTTTGCGGAGGGCGGAAACGGACGCTGGAAGCCGTTGCAGATGCGACCGTCGGCTAACGGACAGACGTTGATTCCGGTCACTGCGGGTTCCGTGGTCGCCGTGCGCGCTTCGATCAGTGACCTCGCGGGAAATCGCGCCGAAGCGACTTCTCAGATCGTCAGCCCCGGCGGCGCGATTGCCGCAAACAATGGAGCGACCGCAGCCCCGCAGCAGTATCGGCCAGCGGCTCTTGGCCCGTCGCCGTTCTCTCCGCCCGCATCGTCACAGCCTCGGAAAGCGAATCCACCGGTCAAGCCAACGACGTCGCTCGGGGCAACTGCGAGTTTGCCCACGCCCGGATCTGCTGTGCCTGCAGCGGGCGCACCGTTCACAGCACCACCGCTGACGATGCCTGCAACGGTGCCTATGAATCCTGCGCAGCCGCCGATCGCTGGCTTTACTAACGCCAACGGATATCCTGCCCAGAAGGAGGCCCAGGCCGTGGTGGATCCGGCTAAACCGCAGATCGTCAACGTACACATTTTTGACGTTGATTATCAGGTGGAAGACGTCGGACCTTCGGGGGTCGGAGCGGTGGAATTATTCGTGACCGAGAACGGCGGACAGGAATGGTTCCGTTATGGCAACGACGCAGATCTAAAAAGTCCATTCCATGTGGATGTGCGGGGCGAAGGCACATTCGGCTTTGCGGTGCGAGTTCGCAATGGGCTGGGGTTTGTCGATGCCCCGCCGCAACCCGGTCAGGTGCCGGAGATTGCTGTGACCGTCGACGGATCAGCTCCGGTCATCGAGTTTTCTCAACCGACTCTGCGGGCCGATGGTTTCGGCACGATGGATCTTGCATGGCAGGTTTCGGACGCTCATCCGCATGCGACGCCTGTGCGTCTGGAATATTCAACGACTCCTGCAGGGCCATGGACTCCTGTATTCGACTGGCAGATCAATCACAACGGATATCAGTGGGCCATTCGTCCAGGAATACCGTCGAGTCTGTATTTCCGTCTGCTGGCAAGAGACGAAGCAGGAAACATTGGAACAGCTCAGACTCCTCAGCCTGTTATCGTAGACCTGATTAAGCCCATCGGACGACTGCTGCGAGTCCAGGCGGTGTCTCACTCGGCAGCCGTAAAATAACACACGCCATCGCAAATGAAGCCGATGGGGCCGGGTAACAGAGTCAGCCGCCACGAACAACCAGCTTTGGCTCAGAGTCCGATCGGTATCCTCTTCAGCGTTGCACAAACACCTTGTTGGCCGCGATGATCAAGGTGTCGTCTTCGTCAAACCGACCCTTGCCTTCGATGACGAGCAGGTCAAATTCTTTGACATCAAAAAGTTCCCGTGAATCAGTCTTCAGGGGAACACCAGCCTCATCCTCAAACTCCACGCGAGCGATCACATTTTTAATGTCGCGTTTACAGAACGGACATTCGTGAGGATTGTGAGTTTCATCGCCATCGTGTCCCGTCGCGTCGGTGACCACAAAAGCCGCCATGCCGTCGGCGAACGGTGAAAAATCGCCCGCATTGATGCGAGCGCGAACCACAAAAGAACTTTCTGGCTTCAGTTCCCCCGACTTCAGATCCTTGCGAATCTCTGCAATCGGACGTTCCTTGTCTGGAGCTTTATCAACGACCAGCTTCTGACGCAACGCCAGCACCTGGGGATCCACACTTTCCCCGCAGCCTGAAATCCCAGTCGTACTGACAAGCAGCAAGACGATTGGCCAAAAGATTTTCATCGTCAGAAACTCCGCCAACAAGGTCCGTAACTATCACAGTCCTGGAGTCGGCGGTAAGACAGCTTCCTGTAACCGCCGTTCACTCCTTCACGTAGAACTCATTCCAATTACTGCTGCGCCGGTGCTTCTGTTGCCGGTGCTTCTGTTGCAGGTGCTTCTGTTGCTGGTGCTTCTGTTGCTGGTGCTTCTGTTGCTGGTGCTTCTGTTGCTGGTGCTTCTGTTGCAGGTGCTTCTGTTGCTGGGATCGTCAGCTCGGGGGCGGAAGCGGCAGATTCGCTCGCGGCGACCAGCGAAGCCATGGCGGCGTCGATCTTTTCAGATTCGTCGCTGTAGGATGAGCCCTCCTGACCGTGCATCGTCTTGTCGACGGCGCCAAACGCGTCCATCAAAGTCGAGGCGGCTGTCTCAATCGCCGTCTGGCTTTCGGCACTGACGTTTTCTTTCTTTGCCAGTTCCGGAATCGCTTCCAGAACGTGTCCGACCTCGTGCAATGGATCGTGAGCCGCATCGAGATCGTTCTTGGCAAAGGCGTCACGCATGGTGTCGCGAAGAGTCGTCAATTCTGCAATCGCATCCTTCAGCGTCGCCGGTCCATGGTCGTGCCCGTGATCGTGACCATGCCCATGTTCTTCGCTCATGGTCAAAGAGTCTTTCGACGCGGAGTCTTCGCAACCCGCGTTGAACATCAATGACATTGGGACAATCAGGAGCCATGAAAATCGCGTCAACCGCATTGGAAATACCTTTTAAAAAAAACAGTATGCCTGAGCCCGCGACAATGCAGCATCAGAATAAAGACACACCTCACATGTCGCCGGCGAACTGGTTGACAGACAACAGTACCTGATGTCAGTGCTTGTGCTCAGGGGCTCCCATCGCACAGATGGCAGTCGGAGTTCCTCCCACAATGGACTTCGCACGGACCGTCAAATCCTTCAGCGACATGACCCAGATTGTACCATCTCCAGGGTTTGTGAAACATGCAAGCCGGCCTTCGGAATCAAAACTGACAGAATGATGCCCGTGATGCCCGTCCACCTTGCTGGCCCCGACCGGTATTGTCTTTGCAATTCGTGCATCGGAAAAATTTCGATCGCCATCTGGATCCAGGTCCACAATTGTTAATTGTTCTTGAATTTCACCCTCTTTTCGGTCCTGAAACAGAAACGCATACCGCTTTCCTCCGGAGGCCAGCACGACTTCCGGAGTTGTCAGTGACAATCCGTCCGCAACATTGATCGGAAGTTTAATCACCGAAGGCTGGGCGGCCTTCGCATCAATCATGCACAGTGATGACTTCCCCTCGGGTCCACCAGTAGTAAACAAAACCCAGTTGCGTTGATTAACAAACGCCCCGGTGCGATTAGACTTCTCGGCACCTTCTTCTTTGCCCAGTGAGATATGGTTCACCACGACAGTCTCTGCCGTCTTCGTCAACGAGGTATCCGCATCAACCCAGCAGACGCCGTCAGCAGGCGCAAAGAAGACTCGACCTGAGTTTGCAGTGGCTCCATGAATCACGCCCGTTGGCAGATTGAACGAATAGGCCAGTTTGTCGCCATCCGTTTTCTTCAGATTGACAACATCGACGCGTCCCATGTTTGGTCCGCCTCCGTCGATCCATGTGGAATAGCAGACTTTGTTGTCCACTGCCGCCATCGTGATGTGGTTGCCGCCGCCAGTGAAGAAAGATCCACATTGCTCAGCTGGCCTCGCGGCGAGATCCTTCGGATCCAGCTGAGTAAAGCCATTCTTCTTATCATTCGCCATATAAAAATTGCCGTTGTACAGGTAAAGGTGCGCCGGATTGCCCTGTTCGGTATCCAGCCGACTGCTCTTTACAGAGGGCGCTGAGACAAACTTCCAGTGAGAATGATCTCCGTGAGGTTCTTCTCGCACACCAGTATCAACGGTGATCCAGCCACTCTGAAACTTTCCATCATCGTTGTCACGCACTCCGATGAGCAGATGCCCGCCAGCATGCTCCATCTGGACGAGATCCTGCTTTTCCACATCGAGTTTCGGAAAACCCTTGACCGGCGAAGCTGAGACAATCCACTTTTCACCCGCATGAACCTCGCCATACATCAGAACATCCTTGTCCCGATCCTGCCACAACAAGCGAGCGACCCGAGGACCTCGATCGTCGGCCACTGAGATGGTCGTTGTGCCGAAAGCACATCCCAGAACCCATGCAGACAAAAACGTTTGCATTTTCTTTTCGAACAGAAATTTCATCATTGGATTTCTCAGTCAGATGAGATCAAACACGAAACCGGTGAGCAATCAACTACGGATCTCTACTCAAGATCTTCGGTTTTCGCAAAGTATTCTTCTGCAATTAAAGTGTCGGGAAATTCGAGAAGCGATTCCTTTCCCGACGCCATTGTTTTCAACACTTGGCTTCATTTGAAAAATGGATCACCGTTTCCCTCGGACGTTCGGAATTTTCCTTTTTCGAAATGAATGCAGGACCATGACAGGGATTCTGTTGTCCCGCGACGCCAATAGAATCGTCGATCCGATTTCCCCGCAATCATCATCAATGGTGATCCTTCAAAATCCGAACTGCCCTGAACGCTGGAATTGAGCTGAAAGAATTTCGTCAGCAGCTCCTCATCCGCTTTGCTCATGGAGGCCTGATACTGCCACGTCCGACCGTCGGCGATCCACGAGGCTGGAGGCTCAGTCGAAACAGCTGGAACCGTTTCGCCCGATGTTCCTCCGCATCCGGACAACACTACACAGGGAATCACAGCCCACAATAGGAACCACAGTTTCATAAATCATTATCCTGTACTCAAGCCAAGCCAGAATGATTGACATGGCAATGAAAAATGTGAAGAACTACTCACCCCGGACACAGTACAATCTCGTGCCGGTACGAATAACGAAGGCTCCGTCCGCGGCGGCCACGCCGTAAACGATGGGATCGCGAGCGGAATCCTTCGATCCTTCTCGACGCTGTCTGAAGCTTTCTTCCATAGCCTTCAGTTCCTCGGCGTCGATCACGGCGTCCTTGTTGAGATCCACGCGAGCCATCATTTCTTTAAACTCTGCGGGCAGTTCGGCTTCGGAAATCTTTCCATCGCCGTTTGCGTCACTTTTCAGAAGCATCGCGGCCATTCCTCCGCCGGATCTCCCACGTCGTCCGGACGGTGGCCCTCCCTTAAAAAGCTGCGACTTAGCCTCGACTGCCGGCTCACCCTCAGCCGTGTTCTCATCTTGCGGCGAGACCCTGTCAGCGTTCTTCACCTCAGATCCGTCACGGGATGACCCGTGGGCATGTCCGCCGTCCTGATTTTCCGTGTACGACTCCGGGGCCGGTGCGTTCTTCGGATCCCAAAGCAGATTTATCGAAACCCTCTCAAAGGTCGGACCACTGCGGATGACCTGTGTCTTTCCGTCCTTGCCAAAGAAGAAAACATTCTCCCCTGACACAACCGGCGTAGCCCAGCATGTGGTCCCCAGTCGTTCGGTGTAGTGAGTTTCTCCTGTGACACTATTCACGCAGAACAGCACACCCACATTGTTCAGATAGTACGCACAGTCACGATCGATCACGGGACTGGCGTAGTCGCACACCGCCTTGTTGGCTCGCCAGACCACTTCGTGCTGACCGTTGCTGGAAGAATCGAGCCTCAGACACAGATTGGATCGCGATGCCTCCTGAGCCGATCCAAACTCGGGAATTCGCGCGCCGACGAATAGATAGGGACCAACGGCTGTGGGCGAAGGAACGGAATTGCCAGACAGCCCGCCAACGGTCCACAATTGCTTCCCGTCGCTGACGGCATAACTGTTGACTGTGCCTGCCGAGCTAACCACGATTTGTTCGTTCCCGTCATGGTTGACAACAATCGGCGATGTCCACGAGCTTCCGGACGGTCGATCGACTTTCCATAGAGTTTCTCCGGTCGACTTTTTGACAGCCAGCAAATACGACGGACCTTTGTGCTCGATGTTGACGATCACAAGTTCGGTCGTCTGAGTCGGCGAACTGCCAAGCCCGTGGTTGTTCTCAAACTTTCCATAGTCGCCAGTCAGGCTGCGATGCCACTTCACACTTCCATCATGATTTAATCCGACCAGGTCACCGCCTTCAAAGAATGCAAACACTCCAGAGGCACCCACCATCGGAGTTGGAGCCGCTCGGGATGCCATGTAGTTTGAGGCGGCTTTCGCCGACGCCTCCTGCGACCATGTCCAGATCTGCTCACCACTGTTGAGATCCAGACAGAGAATCTGACATTCGTCTTTCATAGGCCCCACAACCGACGTCACATAGATTCGGTTGTTAAAAATCACAGGACTGGATTGCCCATAGCCTGGCAGTTCTTTATGCCACGCAATGCCTTTTTCCGCGGACCAGGACACGGGCAGTTGAGCGGCTGAATGGGATGATCCTCCATTGCGAAACTCAGTCCAGGAAGACGCGGATGATTCCCCAGCAGAGCAAACAGTAACACTTGCGACAAAGACTGCGATGATTATCGATCGCATTAAGACACTCCTGAAGATCGTGCGAGGAACAATGTTCGTCGCACGTTTTGAATTGGAGAAAATATGCTGGCGCGCAGCGGTCCGGCAGGATCAGTTCGCCAGACTTCTGACAAAATGGATCACTAACGATACGTTCAATTGAAGCTCATCAGAACTCGCCGAGGACCTGCCCATCGTTGCGAGAAAAGATCGCACGGAAGGTGGGCAGATTCACGTTCTCGGACACAAACCGAACGCTGCCGTCACAAAGTGACAACTGGGCTCCGCCAACATGCAGGCTTCGAGGCCCAGAAACGACCTCACCATGATTTCCGAAGTCCGGGTTCCGCGAGTTCGGTGGGTAATAGCCCTGCACCAGAGTGTGGAAGCCGGTTGACGAAATCCAGATGCCGGCTCGATTGCCGTTGAAGTTGGTCGACGCGGTTGTCTCCATGACTTCGGCCGTAGGTCCGCAGGAAGACCCCAGACTGACTCGTTTCATTTGCCGCTGAGGATTGACCAGAGTTGTGGTGGCTGCCTGACGATTTCCAAAAAGAGTCTCCGCCATAAATGCGGTGTTGCTGGTGCCGTCGGTGATATCCCGGAATTTCGTGTTTGAACCTCGCCAGAACAGCCCATCATTGCCGCCGGAACAGTAGTTGAGATTGGCTCCCGAGCCACCGTTGACCAGATAGTTTCCTCCTGCCCATGCAAAGCCAAAACCATCGGTGAACATTGCATTTCCTGAATCACTAGGGCACATCAGGACCGGAACGCGTGTGCTTGCGACTACTGCGTTTACAGGATTGACCTGAGGATTCCAGCCGAGCCCAATCGTCAGCGGAAGACTAAAATTGATCAGTCCGTGCAGGTTGCCTTGCTCATGAAATGGCAGCAACTGAGCCTGCGCTGATAGCCGTAAAGCGCGGCACTTGCCTGTAATGGAAAAGAATTGTGGGTGTCAGCGTAATTGTGAGCCGCCAGAGCCAGCTGCTTCAGATTGTTTTTACACTGCGTCCGACGAGCCGCCTCGCGTGCCTGTTGCACTGCCGGCAACAGCAGTGCAATCAGAATTGCGATGATCGCGATCACCACCAAAAGTTCGATCAGTGTAAAGCCGCGTGGCAGTCTGGTGTTCGTTTTTGTCATGAGAGAATCTCCGCATGGAAGCGTTAAAAAATGTACGGTTGTAAATAATTTCCTGGAGACGACGATCTCACTCGATCGCCTTCTCAACTGATGTTTGCGGGCAGATAACGTCTGTTTTTGCGCACCGCGTGCGCAAAAACAGCCTGCGGCTGAAGGGTTCCTGCTGCTCCGTGAAAAACACCTCGCCGCGGCCGCGCTTCGCACGGACTGGTCGGACCCGCATAACGCGTTGCGCAGGCCGCAGACGAGATGAATCAAGAAGTCAAAAATTCACGCAGAGCAACGGTGGCACAACGCGGTCGACCGTCCGCAAAATCTGCGAATCACAGACTTCGATGGAAAGCGGAATGCGATGTGTCGGGCGGAGATCGCATAGAGACGCAGTGAATCACGCCGAGAGCCCACTCGTAACTGCTGCCAGCACGAAGTGAACTCTACGAAGCATAGAATCAGCGCGCGATCCGCCTTTATTGCCTGCCTGAATTGGCGAGCGATCAAGCGACAGGCGGCGCTCGGCATTGCGGAGGCAGACCAAACCCAAGCAGAGGGTCTGCACATTCAGTGAAGGTCAGATGCTCAACCGTTTCGATCGCCACAGGCACTGCCACGACGACGTTCAGCATCCGCGGGGCTGCAATAGCCTGACAAATCGCGCAATTGGAACAGTCATGTGGTTGAAACGGCGGCGACTGCTGTGGGCCTGCCGGATCACTCAGATCCTGATCCGCACTGCAGGAATGCGAGTGGCCACAATGGGCGTGCACATCCCTGTGATCGTGCAGAGAGCAGGCTGACTTGCTGACGGAGTCTCCGCACGCGTGAGCGCAACAGGTACCATCAAGCAGGGTGTGCAGCCAAGGCGCACCTGACGGAAGGAGAAGCTGCAGAGCAATCAGCAGCTTGATTAAATTTTGAAAGCGATGCTGAGGCATGCTTCCTGGGCCAAGGAGAAAATGGAATGACCTCGAGCCCGACCAGTGGGTGCGATTCTAGCGATCCATACGCAAAGTCAACGGCCAATGTGAGGGCAAAGCCTAAAATGGATGAAAGCAGATCTGAGTATTCTAAAGCGCCTGCTTCACGGCATCGTTGAGCATTCCGACATAGATCATTGCGATACGGAAGATAAAGAAAATCACGATCATCGCGACGCCCGCCCAGACGACACCGCTGAAGATGGAAGTCAGGCGGTTCATCGAACGTTGAGCCTCCTCTTCGAATAGATGGCTCATGCGATCCAGTTGCTCTGGAACTGTGCCGGTCTCTTCTGCGGTGGCTACAAACTGAAGATAGTCGCCGGGAAATAATTTCGATGCGGTCAGCGCGTCCACAAATGTTTCGCCGTCCGCCAGCTCCTGCCAGATCAAAGGTTGAGCCACAATGAAGGCTCCGTTCGCTGTGGCCTTGAGGCTGCATTCCAGTGACGGTTTGATGGTCATCCCGGCCTGCTGAGTCAACGCGAAGCACCATGAAAAACGGGAAATCGCAAACGAACGCATGCAGGGACCCAACACCGGCAGGCCAAGCAGCACCGGATGCAGTGCCATCTGCCACGCCGTGTTGTTGCTGGCCAGTTTCCAGATGACAAATCCTGCTGCGGCCATGAACAGCCAGAAGAGGAACCATGTGATAGCTCCGGTCGCTCCATACAATCCTAGACCAATCACATCAAAGGGTTTGCCGCCTTCCCCAACCGGCAGCATGCCAAGAATAAAGACCAGCAATCCAATAATGCAGATTGCCGCGACCAGCTGAATGACGGGCCACGCAATGGCCGCTCGAAATTCCTTCACCTGTTTGATGCGAGACTCATAATACTTCGACAGCGCTGCAAACACCTCGGGCACTGATCCCGTCTGTTCGCCCACATGGACCAGATCCAGAAACAGCGGTGGAAAAAGCAGACCTTCTTTGCGAAACGCTTCGGCCAGTGTTCGGCCGCCCGCAACGCTTTGAATGACTTTCTCAATGGCACCCGTCAGTCGTCGATCGGCTGACTGCTTTGAGGACGTCTGAAGCGACTTTCGAACTTCAACGCCCGCCTCCATCATGCGGGCCATTGAACGACTGAAGGCGGCCAGGGCTGGCCAGCTGAGCTGAGGATTTCGAAGCATTGTGATCTCAGGTTCCGGATCTACGGGCAGAAGAGAGGCCGCTTAAAGAAGAAATCTGACCGCCGGCAAGTTGTTCAGGAAAACGACTCAATCGCTGCATTTCCAGCAAGGATTTTGTTATCTGCATTCTCAAATCTCTTACCTTTCCCGCAACGCGTTGATGATATTCATTCGCACGGCGCGAATCGCGGGCAGGATACCGCCCAGAAGGCCCATGATCACGGCCAGCATGACGCCCTGCATCAGCACCCGCGGTCCGAAGCGAAAGGAAAACGTGATCTCGCTGAACTGATTCATGGTTCCGGTGGAAAGTCCGTTGAACGGCAGTGTGGCCAGACAGCCAAGCGCACCGCCCATCAGGCAGAGCACTACAGATTCAAACAGAAACGAAGACAGAATGCTGCGGCGAGAAAATCCCAGCGCGCGCAGCGTGCCAATCTCTCGCGCCCGACTGGCGACCGCCGCATACATTGTGTTGGCCGCCGCAAACATTGCACCAAACATCAGAAACCCGGCAATCACATAACCGATAATCTGAATCGCATTCGATTGCGTCATCTGATCTTCAAAATATTGCATCTCCGGAATCGCATTCAGCTCGAACCGCTTGTCATCCGCAAGGAGTTTCACCAACGCATCCCGGGACATCAGCGAATCGGCTCGCAGGTTCACTGACGAAACGGCCGCTGGAGTTCTTCGGGCCAGAGTCAGATCGCGAAGATCGGTCCAGACTTCCGACTCCGCAGCGCTGCCGCCCGCTTCAAAGTATCCGACAATCTGAAACATTACATTGTTGATCTCCAGCTGCTCGCCGATCGCAAGGTTTTCAAATCGTTCGGCCATCCGCCGACTTGTGATCGCCTCGTTAATGCCCGGATTGATATCTCGCCCCTCAGTCAGTTGGTAATCAGGTCGCAGTTTTCGCCCCTGCGGTTCGAGCCCGCGCACGATCATATTCACGGTCCCTCCGTTGTTGCGGCGAGGCTTTGTCAGGATCGTCACGAACTCAACGGAACACAGCGGTTGCCCCGACTCATCTTTAGCGATGCCCGGCAGTGAAGCAATCTGACTTGCGACACGTTGTTCGATGCCACTGCCGGTTTCGTCGGTTGATCCTTTGCGGAGCACGATCAGATCCAATTCATCGCCCGAGACTCGCAGCGCGTACTGCAGTCCGTCGGCAAGTCCGAAGCACAACACGGAAGCCCAGACAACAAGGCCCGTGCCAACGACCGTCATCAGCGTCGTCACCCAGCGAACACGCAGGTTTCGAAGATTGTATTTGGCTGGGATCATGATCAAATCTGTTGAAAGTTGCGAATGGGTGTACGAATGGAAATCACAACGACATGCAGGGGCTTAGGCGACTCGGCGGAGACCATCAATAACAGACAGCTGTGCCGCACGAATGGCAGGCACCAGCCCGCTCACAATCCCCAGCACCGCGGCCACGATGAACCCGTAGCTCACCCACGGCCCCATCATTTCCAGTACGGTGAACGGAAAGAATTGCGGAGCCATTGCGTTCATGCCCTGCAGAAATGCGCAGCCCATTCCGACACCCAGCAGGCCGCCCAGCATCGCAATCAGACTGGATTCGCCCAGGATCATGAACAGAATCCGTGAGCGAGGAAATCCGATGGCTTTCAGAACAGCAATCTCAGTCACGCGTTCACGCATCGACATCGCCATGGAATTTGCGGTGACCAGGCACAGCGAGAACACGACCGCCAGTCCGATGTTCCGAATCAGCACCTGAACGTTGCCAAGCATATCCACAAACATCTGCAAGAAAGCGGCTTCCGTTTGTGTTCTGGTCGGCGTGTCCGAGCTGCCGAACCGATCATCAATTGCTTTAACGACGGAAGGAATGACTTCTGAATTTTCGGTCCGCGCGAAGACGGTGCCCGCGTTTCCGGCACCCGGGTTGTTCAGCTGTTTAAGTCCCTCGTCCAGATACTCCCAGTTGAACCACAACGATCCACTGTTCTTCGGAGGATCGAACGTTCCACTCAGCTCCAGGTCCAGATCGAACGGATAGATCGTGCCCTTGAGCGGTATTCGCTGACCGACTTTCCAGCCCCGTTCTTCGGCAATGCGTCGATCGATCACGCAGCCCCGACGATTGCCCTGCCACGCCTTCAGTTCTTCCGGTGCGATTTTGTATTCCGGATAGACATTGAAGGCCTGTTGAGGATCTGTTGCAAACTGGGCAAACGGCATTTCTTCATCCTGGTACTTGCCGCCGAACCAAGCCAATGGAATGGCGGCTGCCACGCCTTTTGTCCTCGCGACCTGCTCGACAGCCGAGATTGGCACACTGCCAGTAAAGCCCTGAATGTTCATGACGACAATGCGGTGAGTCAGCTGAGCGGTTGCCTTCATGGTGTCCTGCGACGCCATGAAACCGTAGAGCACCGTCATCAGCGCCAGACTGAAGCCAACAGACAGAATCGTGAGCAGACTGCGAACTTTGTTGCGACGAATATTGCGCCAGATGTAAACGAGAATTTTCATCGAACGGTCTCCTGGATGCGTGTCGGTTCCGCCAGGAGCAGTCCTTTTTCCAGATGGACGATGCGTTTCGCACGTGCGGCGGCGTTCGGGTCGTGCGTCACCATGACGATTGTCTTTTCGAACTCTGTATTCAGCCGCTGCATCAGATCCAGAATCTCCGTGGCCGATTTGGCATCCAGGTCCCCGGTGGGCTCATCCGCCACAATCAGGGTTGGGTCCGTGACGATCGCGCGGGCAATCGAAACTCGCTGCTCCTGTCCGCCGGAAAGCTGACGCGGATAATGATCCATCCGATCGCTGAGCCCCACGACTTCGAGCGCCACTTTGACATGCTCAGCTCGTTCACGCCTCGACAGGGAGGTCAGTGTCAAAGGCAGTTCGACATTTTCGTACGCGGTGAGCACCGGGATCAAATTGTAGAGCTGAAAGATGAAGCCGATATGCCGGGCTCGCCACTTCGCCAGCTGGCCTTCCGATGAAGCTCCCAGATCCTGGTTGCAGACTTCGACCGTTCCCGATGTCGGGCGATCCAGTCCGGCGATCAAATTCAGCAGGGTCGTTTTGCCTGAGCCCGATGGGCCCATCAGTGCCATGTAGTCGCCCGCGTATAGCTCAAGATTGATGCCGCTGAGTACCGGTACGACCAGTTGTTCGCGACGAAATTCTTTGCAGACATCCGTGACAACAACGATCGGTTGATTTGTTTGAGTTGCATTACTCACGCACTGGCTCCTGTGATAGCTGAAACATTGAAATGGCTCAATAACGGGCCAGGCGACTGCGACTGTGCTTTCACATGATAGCGGTCTTGCAGACTGTTGGCTGCCGACAGCAGTTATTGCATCGTTTTGACGAGCATATCGTCTCGAAGCTCTTTATCCGGCTTCACGATGATTTTTTCGCCTCCCGAAAGGCCGCTCAGGATCTCCGTTCTTCCGTCCCTTGATTCGCCTGCAGTGACAGCGGTCTTTTGCGTTCGATCCTGACTTGTAACCTGCCAGACGAACGAACTGCCGTCGGCGGAAACAATGGAATCCGCCGGGCAAAAGATTCTGACCTGATCCTGTTTGGTCGATGCGTCGGATTCTTCGCTGAGAAAGTAAACGGTGCTGCTCATCTCAGGAAAAAGTCGGCCATCCGCATCGAGAATTTCAACTCGCACTTTGACCGTCGCCCGAGCCCGATCGCCCATCGGTATGATCTTGCGGACTCTACCCTTGAATCGAAAATCGGGCACCGCGTCCACGGCGACTTCGGCCAGCTGCCCTTCTTTGACTCGACTGATGTAATCTTCCTTCACGTCACAGTCGACTTCCAGATGATCCAGATCGGCAATGGTCACAACAGAACCGCGACCGGAGGCTTCACCCATGCCACCTGGCATAATGGATTCGCCCAGTTCAGCGTCCTTGGAGATCACCGTGCCTGCAAATGGAGCGCGAACGAACATGTTTTCGCGCAGCTGTTCGGCTTCTTCTACGCGGGCTTCCGCCAGGGCCAGCGCGGCTTCCATGGAGGCCTTGCGGGCGACAGCCGCGTCATGGTTGAAACGAGCCGCATCGTAGTCAGCAGGAGTCATGCTTTTTGAGGCGATAGCTTTTTCCGCGCGGTCAAGGTCTTTTCTGGATCGTGCAATTTCCACATCCTGTTCCAGCAGCTCACTTCGTGAGCGAGCGGCCGTGGCTTTCACCGCCGACAGGGAAGCGTCAAGGTCCGCGTGCTCCAGGACCGCAAGTATATCATTGGCGCTGACACGACTTCCCTCTTCGACATTGACGATCTCAATGCGACCGGTGGCTCGAGCGCCAATGCGTGCCTGGCGGCGCGATTCCAGATAACCCGTGGCGACGACGAGGGCGTCGGCCGATCGACCTTTTTCGAGACTCACGATGGCGATTCGCACTTCCGGTTTCGGCTGCAGTGATTCCGTCAGCTTCCGAGTGTCCGGCAGCAAGCCACGACTTTGAGCCAGAACAAACAGGCCGGCCACGCCACCGAAGAAAAAACAAAGGATGATCACGAATTTGAACAGGCGTCCGAGGAACGATGGCCGCGATCGTCCCTCGTCTCGCTGAATGCGAAGTCTGGATAACGAATCACGGGAAGTTTCCGGAGCGGCTACAGGCATAGGGCACGACGCAAATCGATCAGAAGGCGGGGAACCAACTTGTGAATTGTAGACATTTTCCGGAAAAGACGGGCGCCGCCGTCAAGGAAATTCGCCCAGGATCCCGCCCTCAGCGCCCGCTGAACCGCAGTCTTTGCCCGCCCAAAGCGTTTGAACCGTGCCGAGTCGACATGGGAAATCCTCCAAAACGCTTGCCGCTTTCGGCTACCACGAGGAACACCTTGCCCATGCTTGAGCTCTTCCTTGCTGAACGCCATTTCGATGGGGAGTGCTAGGATCGCGGCAATGCTGTGCAACATTTTTGCAAAGCGGATCGTCAGCTTTTGATGTGAGAAATTTCCCAAATTTAACAATAAATAAACACAGGACGAACCTTGTTCTAATCGAACTGCTGCCGTAAGCTCAAATTGGATGATGACTGCATGTTTTTTTTTGCAATCGTCTCGCAAGAAGTGGACGTATGCTTCGTGGCGGCGATTATTACAGGGCATTTTGATTCCGACTGATGATGGCCCGCGTTGTCTGCGGCCGATCGACGTCCGTTAACAACACAAAGAGCGATCACAGACTAATTAAATTTGGCACTGTGATTGCATTTCGAGGTGGGGTACATCTTGAGCTCGTGTTTCAATCAGGGGAACTGACCTGGCAATTGTTCTGTGAAGAGGCCTGACTATTTTTGGCCAAAGGCAGTCAGCGAGCCAGTAAAATTCGTCTTTTTGCCACGCTGCCATCTACGGCTTCCTCACTGATCAAGACTGAAACTGTGATGCCTCTCATTATTTTGTTTAAGTTATTTTAATTGCGATAAAAGGAGACACTTATGAGCAGGAAACGTGGATTCACACTGATCGAACTGTTGGTTGTTATTGCGATTATTGCCATTCTAATTGCACTTCTGCTGCCCGCTGTGCAGCAGGCCCGAGAAGCCGCTCGACGGACTCAGTGCAAAAACAACATGAAGCAACTGGGGCTGGCGTTTCATAACTATCACGACGTTTTCCTGACGTTCACAAATGGAAGTCACCCAACCCCCACCTATTTGGGCGGTGGTTATCACATGGGCTGGGCGGTCAAGCTGTTTCCGTACATTGAACAGGCTAATCGATTCAGCCGGATGCAGAGTTTTTCTGCCAATCCTACGACAGAACTTGGCCCATGGCGTCTGGCCACCGCGCCTCACAATGGTGCTGATCAGGTCTGGGGACCTGTTCCAGGTTTGAATTGTCCGTCTTCACCGCTGGGCGACCGCAGTCCGGATATCATTGTGGCGGCCGCGCCTCACAACAGAGATCACGGTGCATTACACTATCGAGGCTGTTCAGGACGAGTGGAAGACCTGGCGAATCCCGCAGATGCAGTGACTCATCGTTGGTCCAACTCCGGAATCATCTTTCCTCACAGCAATGTAAGAATTGGTGATGTCACCGACGGAACCAGCAACACAATTTTGTTGGGAGAATCGTCTTCGTCGCAGGGATGGTCATCGGCCATGAAAGTGGGCTGGGGCGGTATCCAGCCATGGACTTGGGGAATTTACTGGTATGTCGACAATCGCCGTCTGACCGTCGACAGCAAACATATCCAGTTCCCGATCAACTTTAAGGGCAGTTTTAGCAACAATTCGACGCCTTACACCAGCACTCACACCGGCGGAGCTCAATTTACAATGACCGACGGTTCCGTGCGGTTCATCAGTGAAAACGTCGACCTGAATCTGCTGAAGGCCCTTGGCACTCGCGGCACCGGTGAAGTCATCGGAGAATTCTAACAGCGTCCCGCCTGCATAGGCGGTTCGTTTCCGTCAATCCGCGGTTGTCTCTCGACGCTTTGCTGTGAAAGAACGCTTCGGTGTTTTCAACAGCGGCGGGGCGTCGAGATGGATGACTCGCGATGACTGCTCTTGGTGACATGTGCAGTGAGCGAACTTTTCCACAACAGAAGATTGGACAGAGCGTCCAAAGGGGTTCACGTAATGAACTGGTTGACCAATCGAGGAGTGATCTGCGGGGCGATGGCACTTATTTTTGTGAGTGCCGCCAGCGGGTGTAGTTCCGAGAATCGAATTGAGACCGCAACGGTGTCGGGGACCGTGACCTTTAACGGTGATCCGCTTCAGATTGGTTCGTTGCTGTTTGTTCCTGTCACCGGTGGTCCATCGGCAGAGGCGAACATCGGAACGGACGGCAGTTTCGAGATGGGCACCTATGATGATGACGACGGTGCGGTGCTGGGCGAGCACAAGGTGATGATCACGGCATTTACCGCGCCAGGCGGATCGGGGCTTCCCGAAGATGTCATTGATGGCGACGGGGCTCCTGTTTCCGTGATCCCGGATTTTTATGGAGACCTCGAAAAATCGGGACTGAAGGTCGATGTCAAGTCCGGTGAAAACACGATCGACTTTGTGCTGACCAGCACGGCTGGCGAAGTCAAACCTCGATAGGATGCCGGTGGACGGATAACCGGGGAAGTCAAGCCGCCCAATGGAGATCATTCTGTAGCGGAACGGACCATGCGTTTCAGTTTTCTGCTTGATAAGCCAACGGGCCGAAAGCCGTTGCGGCTTCCGCTCAATGCCACTCGATACAGAAAGTAGCAGGCAGTTTCCAAGTGCCGTAGCCCTTGAAAACACGTGAATTGGCGGACGGTATGCGGAGTGTGCCTGCTACTTTTGGGTTAAAACGAGTGCCATTGGACTTCCGCCACCGGGATTCCCCGTCACCATCGGTGGATAGGCGTTTACGGATTTGCAAACAGTGATGAAGCGGCGGCGACACAGGGCTTTATTGTTTCATGATTGCACAGCTGACCGCCAATGACACGGACCGCCAATGACGCAGACCGTCAACCAAACACCACAATGAGCGTCGTCGAAATCAGTTCGGCTGCTGCTCTGTGCTTTCCCCGGTTCAATTTGGTGTTTTTAAGCGATCGACGGAGCGTTGCGTTGCCATTTGGCGTTCAGCGGCCGTTCTTTCGTAGATGATTCGCAGCAGGCGTTCAGCGTTCACGGTCAGTAGCTGGCCGCGGCGATTCATCACCGTGCGAGCCGTCTCGATGCCGCTGTCCAGCGAATGCTCGGCCCCGAGTTGGCCCCACATGACCGTGCTGAATGACGGAATATGACGCGGCAAAAGCCGGCCTCCGGAAACGACCATCGTCATGACTCCGATGGAGGACCCGGTGTTGAACATGCTGTCCAGGGCCGTCTTGGAATGATCGCCGATAAACGATCCGACTTTGGTCATTCCGGAATCCACCAGCAGTCCGGAGAGAGGCACTTTCACGTTGCTGTAATCATTCTTCAGATCGGATGTGGATGACATCGCGCCAATGTTCACCCATGGGCTCACATAGCTGTGTCCCAGGAATCCTTCATGGTATTTGTTCACAGAGCTGTGCAGGATGGATTCTTCAATTTCCCCGCCGACGCGACACTGCTCACCAATCGTCGTGCCTTTGCGAATCAGGGCTCGAAAAACCTGAGTCCCCCGGCCGATGTGGCATGGACCTTCGATCCGTGTGAAGGACTGAATCTGAGCATCTCGATCAATGGATACAGGGCCGCTGCGAGCATCGATCACAACATAAGGATCGATCATCGCCTGTGACGAAATATAAACGTCCGGCAGATCCCCAAGAATCTGAACATGATCGAGCGTCGGTCGATGCGACACGCCTTCGTCGGTGAAGTCACGAATCAGCTGCGGCGAGTTCTCACTGATCAGGTCCCATGGATACTGCACAAACCGGCCGTTTGCTTCTGTCATTCGGCGACTGCTGGCAAATGAATCCAGCGACATCCGCAGCTCGCCCCTCAGGACTTCGCTCAGTTCCTCACCGTCACACAAAACCCAGGCGGGATGCCCGTCGACGTACCCGGTCTGATGCGTCAGAAAATCCTGGGGCGTCAAACGACGCTCGGGCAACCAGCGCCCGTTGATCAGCAGCACCGGCCCCTTGCGGACCCAGCGCTCAGCATTGACATGCATCTCCGGTTGTTCTTCGCGGTAAACATCCGCCAGCCACGGTCGGACCCAGGCTCCAAACTCAGCCGAAGGAAACCAGCGCTGCAAACGCCGACGCAAAGATTCGCGCCCACAGATCAGTTCAAACACCGGCCGCAGCAACGCAACCGGGCAGAGATCTTCGGCATGGGAGTCTTCGTAAAGCAGTATTCGCATGGAAGGACAACTATTCAGTGACTGTTGGCGAAGATGTCTGTTCCACAAACTGTTCAAAATCGGACAACATCGCAGTCCGTTCGGGAGCCCACTGTGGAGGCCATTTCTTCGGTGCTTCAATTTTCAGAGTGATCGGAAAGAGCTGACCGTCACGTTCTACTTCGAGAGCAACACTTGATCCGTAACGGCTCAAAGTGTCCCGGAGCCCACGGAAAGTTAACTCTTCGGACCTTACGCCGTTCAACTTGCGTATGATGTCCTGAGCCTGAAGTCCCTAGCGAGCCTCCGGCAGAACATCACCAAAATCAGAAACCGTCATCCGCCCGTCTCGCAATAAACAAAAACGGGGGACGCATCCCCGTGGCTGGGAATGACTCTCTCGCGGATTCCCAATTACCTCCAGCCACATTGTTTCCTGCGGAAAGTCCGCAGTCATACGAAATTGTCTCAACAGTCCAAGACCAATCTTGTCCTCATCACCAAGCTGGACGTCTACGTTGTAAAAACGAACACCGCCGATGTCAGCCCAGCGAAGTACGTAGTTTTTGACGGGCCTTGACATAGTCACTCCGTCTTTCATTCCTAATTCGTTCGATTCCAAAAATTTGATCAGGTGTCCCATGCGTTCAAGGGCGCGGATGCGGTCTTCTGTCATCCGAAGGCTACCAGTGTCGAAGGTTTCCATTCGAAACGGCCTCGTTCCGACAACCGGAAAGGTCACCGGCAGGAATGCTTCATCATCCTGAACGGTCATTTCTACTTTCGTGCCACTGGCAGACTGGACTGGAGAACTAAGAATATCAAAGGCCCCGGATTCCCCATCCATGAATAAGGCATGAGCTGAGTAACAGGGCAGACCGGCCATTCCAATATGGGGGATGTCCAGGTGTTCTGAGATCTCCGGCCATTGAAACGTCATCAAATTGAGCTTTGACTCTGGCAGATCGCTCAACCGATAAGGGACGTTTCGATAAAGTAGGAAAGGTGTTTGGGGCAGTTTCTCATGAGAATACACGCGAGACAGTTTATCGTCTCCTTCGAACACCTGGACGCCAGCAATGTTCGAACCCGTCGCCAGGATCGCCATGTTCGGTTCGCCGCCAACTGTGACCGGAATTGCCCATACGCCGAACCTGCGATAATAGTGCGCTATATCAAAACCTTCACGTGGAACGGCATCATCCGCAACGCTTTGCGAACAAGTCACACAATAAGATGCCATCACGATCGCAAGAAGCCGTAGAAGCTTATGTGAAAGACCTTTGCCACGAAGCCGTTTCCGGAGGATCAGTGTTTGTGGGTACTTCATCAGATGTCTGTCCGCTCTTTTCACTGGTGTCGATCGCTTGTCGTTCAGGCCGTCACTTGCTGCAAGCGTCCTGCTGCTCCTGACGGAATCACGCACGAAACGGAGGTCTCGCAACTGGAACCCATCGGCGTTTGAACCAGGGAACAAATCATCGCGCGTGGATTTCAGTCGTAAGTATCACCGGGGGTCAGGATTGAGGCTAGAGCGGATGTCCATCACTGTTGCCGGAAGTGTTCGCGACAGCTGGCCTTTTGGTCAGATTCAGTTGCTCATTCGGCGAAAACTGCGAGTCTGCTATACTTCCAGGCCAGTGCCTGCATTTTGAGTTTTGTGTGATGATTGTCACGTGTTTCCGGAGAGAAATCTGAAATGACACGTTTTTCGCGTTCTCTGCTTCTTCCTGTTTTCGTCGCTTTCCTGCTCCTCTGCTGCGCACCGCAACTCACCGCCCAAACACGGTCGGCCGGGCTGATGAATTTCAGCAGCGACGGCAGTCTCGTCGCCTGCTCAAATCGTGACAGTGGAACAGTCACCATTGTGAGCTGGCCGGATTTGAAAGTTCAGCATGAGATTTCTGTCGGCCATCATCCGGAGGGCGTCGCATGGCTCGGCACAACGAAGCAGCTGGCCTGCTGTGTTTACGGTGACGACAAGATCGTCCTGCTGGATGCCGAAACTGGAAAGATCACGAAGACCATTGATGTCTTCGATGAGCCCTATGGAGTCGTCAGTAGCGCAGACGGAAAGACGTTGTATGTGACGCTCGAGTATCCTGGCCAGGTTGTGTCGATCAGTTCGAAATCGGGCGAGGTTCAGGCGACATGGGAAGCGGGCCGGATGCCGCGCGGAATGGCGATCAGTTCCGACAACAGCTTTCTGCTGGTGACGGAATATCTGACATCGAACCTGCTGAAAATTGCGACAACTGACGGCAAGATTCAGGAGGTCTGGGAAGCCGCATCCACCGACAATCTGGCTCGCCAAGTTGTGCTGGCCCCGGGTGATCAGAAGGCCTATTTCACTCACATTCGTTCGCGCGTCACGGCGGCGCACGGCAACGGTTCCATTTTTCCTTACGTGTCTGTCGCGCGTCTGACGGGCGAGAAAGAGGGAACTCGTTTGCGAGTCCCCATGGATTCTTTGCGCGGTGCTCGCGTTACTGCAAATCCTTGGGATTGCGATGTGTCTGCCAGTGGAAAACAGCTGGCGGTCGTCTTCGCCGGAACCAACGACATGTACCTGTGCCGCATTGTCGGCGATGACTTTGTGGAACTGGATTACGATAACGGAATGCGGCTCGGCAACAATCCACGGGCTGTCCGATTCACTCCGTCCGGCAAAACCGCGCTGGTCTATAACGCTCTGGATTTTGAAGTCGTCGAATACAATCTGGCTGATGGTTCCGTTGTCGGCACAGTGGCGGTCACAAAGAGCCCTCTATCGGATGAATTGCTGCGTGGCAAGACGCTGTTCTACACGGCTCTTCAGCCCATGACGGCGCGGGCCTGGATTTCCTGCTCCAGCTGCCATCCGGATGGCGACGCGGATGGCCGAACCTGGCAGAACCCGGAAGGACTTCGCAACACTCAGCCGCTGGCCGGTTTGTCCTGGACTCATCCGGTTCATTGGTCGGCCGATCGTGACGAGGTGCAGGATTTTGAACACACGGTGCGAGGCAAGCTGATGCAGGGTCAGGGCCTGATGAAAGGCGCATTGCCGCAGGCACTGGGCGACCCGATCAGCGGTCGCAGCAAAGAACTGGACGCGCTGGCGGCCTATACGAATTCGCATAAGTATTCCATGAGCCCTTATGCGAAGCACGGTTTAAGCGAAGCTGCAAAACGCGGACGTGATCTCTTCTTTTCCGAAGCGACCAAGTGTGCCTCATGCCACTCAGGCCCGATCTACAGCGATTCGAAACCCACAGCGATTGCGGAGTTCGCTTTGCACGATGTGGGCACAGGAACTCAGGATGCTTCCGAGTTGATGGGACCGAAATACGACACACCAACATTGCTCGGCGTTTATCGTTCGGCTCCGTACCTGCATCACGGAAAAGCGGCGACTCTGGAAGACGTACTGACCACAGCGAACCAGGGCGACAAACACGGCATGACATCTCAGCTGACGTCCGAGCAGGTGTCGGATCTGGTCCAGTTCCTGAAATCGCTTCCCTATGAAGATCCGGAAGCGGCCGCCAAAGCCGCCGGGTTAAAGCAGGTGTCTCGCTAAACGTCCGCTGCGTTGTTACCGATGCACCGTGACAGCTAAAAAACGAGGTCTAGTCTGTGCAGCGACATTTCCATCCCGTCTCGCGCGGGGGAGAGGGGACAGAACAAAAGAACATCATTCTTCACGTTTCTGTTGCCGCTGTTGCGCGGGTCTCGGTTTGGACGGGAGTTTTCTGCTGACGGCGTTTTTTTCGGCGGGGAAGGAGCAGGTTCCGGTGCGTCGCTCACGAAGTTTTCTCTGACCCTTGACCTGAAGGCTTTACCAGGTCACTCTCATAGAAAGAATGCGGCAGATCTGCGCCGCCCCGCCCTTGTTTCCCCGCCCTCAATGCAAAGGTTGCTCAATATGGACACATCCAGTCTGAACTCCGCCAGTTCCAGGCGAGAATTTCTCACAACATCTGCCGTCGGGGCCGCGGCTTTGGCAGCAGTTCCTTCCAGCCTCAGCGCCGGAGCCTATGCGGGCGGAAGTGATCTACTGAAAGTCGGCCTTGTCGGCACCGGCGGACGAGGCACAGGAGCGGCCGAGCAGGCTCTGAATGCCGATCCAGGAACAGAACTTGTTGCACTGGCCGACGTTTTCGAAGACGCCGTGCAGCGTGGTAAACGACAGCTCAGCCGGATGTTCAACAAGGACGGCCAGCCGGCGCGCGTCACCGCAACAGACGATCAGTGTTACGTCGGTTTTGATGCCTACAAAAAAGTCATCGACAGTTGCGACGTCGTCCTGCTCGCCTCCACGCCCCATTTTCGCCCTGAACATTTGCGGGCCTCCGTGGAAGCCGGCAAGCATATCTTCTGCGAAAAGCCGGTCGCCGTGGACGCGCCGGGTGTGCGATCGGTGATCGAATCGTCGCTGAAAGCTAAGGAAAAAGGACTCTCTTTGGTGTCAGGCCTCTGCTGGCGTTACCATCCGGGCAAGCGAGCCACTTTTGAGCAGCTTCAGAATGGCGCGATTGGTGACATTGTGGCCATGCAGTGCAGCTACATGACGGGCGGAGTTTGGGATCCGCGTCGTCAGCGTGACGAGTGCAAATCCGAAATGGAATACCAGCTTCGCAACTGGTACTACTACACATGGTTGTCCGGCGACTTCAACGTCGAACAGCACATTCACAGTCTCGACAAAATGATGTGGGCGATGAAGGACGAGGCCCCGGCGACAATCAGTGGTTCCGGCGGTCGTCAGGTTCGTACAGACGAGAAGTACGGCAACATCTACGACCACTTCGATATCGTTTATCAGTGGGCCAACGGAGTCAAAGCGTTCGCTCGCTGCCGTCACTGGTCAAACTGCGAGAACGAAGTGGAAGACTACATCTTTGGGACCAAAGGCACGATCGACGTAATGGGTCACAAGATCACGGACCATCAGGGCAACCTGATCTGGAAATACGAAGGGCCGGACGGTGACATGTATCAGCTGGAACACAACGAGCTGTTCGCCAGCATTCGAGCGAAAAACCCGATCAACAACGGCGACTACATGAGCAAGAGCACGATGCTCGCCATCGCCGGTCGGATGGCGGCTTACACCGGGCAGAAACTGACCTGGGACGCTGTGATGAATTCGAAAGAAGATCTTAGCCCGTCAGCCTATGAATGGGCCGAAAACCCGGTTCCGTCGGTCGCCATCCCCGGCAAGACTCCTTTTGTCTGACAGACTGATCAGACCTTTCGATTGCCTCCAAAAGGGCCCGGCCAGAATCCACCGCCGGGCCTTTTCGTTTGCTCCAGTTGAAGGGATCCAACAACTTAAAAGCCGCACGATCTCTTCGGGAGGATCGCCGCGGGAAAATGCTACAGGACTGGCGTTAGAGTCTGTGTACGGGTGCTGCTGTCACCGGCGAATGCGTCCGTGAGAACCCACTCCAATGAGCGTGTCGACGTCAATGGACTGGAAATGGTGCTTTTGTAAGCAATCCGTCGGCACAGTGCAGTGACCGCAGCGATTGTGGCTTTGCTGTTGAATGTGATTTTGAGAACTGTTGCGCCGGAGCCACCCGTCCAGGTTCCGACCACGACTCCACCATAAGAGACCGGGCTCCCGGAGACTCCGATCTGCCCGGCGTTAGTGCCCCGATGCCAGATGAAAACCCGATCCGTTGACTGACTGTTGAGTTTGATTCTGACGGAAAGAAATCCACCGGTCAGAACAGGCGAATCCGCGTCCGAAAGGGCAGCGGAGCCTGAGAGAATGATTCCGGCAGTTCCGGCGCGGTAACTGACCGAAGTCGGAAGCACGCTGAGGTCTGGCTTCGCCGCATTCCCGAAATCAAAGTTGCGAATTGTTTTCCCTCCCAACACGGCGGCCAGCCACCCCAGACCGCCCGCCAAGCCGGGAGATGTTTGTCTATATCCTGCTGGAATGACTTCCCGCACGATGTAGCTGCCTGGCAGGATATTATTAAAGCGATAAGTGCCGCTTTCGTCGATCGTTGTTGTGTCGGGGTCATCGGCGAGGGACAAGACGGATGGTTCATTGGTATCCAGAATGCCATCGTTGTCGAGATCAAGGTAGAGTCGAACACGCGGCGTTCCGCGTTCGCGGGCAAAACCAGAGGGATTATTCAGCTGCATCACCGAAAAGATGCTGATCGCTTCTTTCAGAGCGGCCTCGTAATTTGTAGCGCCGCCGAATCGAATTGCCTGAAGTGCTTCGATAGCATCGAGCGAACTATCTCTGTCGGTGTTGGAATTGACTTTAATGAACGCGACGGTCCCAGTCTGAGTCCCGTTCATATCGATGCGGTGTGCTGTACCATCGAACGTGACGATTCCGATCCGAGCAATGTTGCCATACCCCGCGGTGTTCAGTTGCTGGATCAGTGAGATCCCCGCCAGAATCTCGGCGTCCAAAATAGTCTCCGCCAAACCATCCCCGTTGGCATCACCGATCATGGTTCCGGCGTAAGGTTCACTGGTACTTCCGGAAATGTCGATCGCAAGCACAATATCCGGAGCATCGCCCTGAAACAGACCTGCGTCGCGAACCTTGTTCCGATTGGCATCGTTCCAGACGGTTCCTTCGATCTTGCCGCGAAGCGGTACCAGCCCGGCGGTCACATCGCCCGTCTGGCCCGGATTCAATGTCAGAATGTCGGTGTTTCCATAGCCATTGCAAAAGTAAATGATATCGCTGTCTGTTGTTGCATTGGTCGTCCGGTTAGCCTGGCTGAAGCCATGCCCCTTTGGCAGTAGCACACAGACATAGTAAGAACCGGGGTGCAGGTTGGTGAATGTCACAATTCCGGAGGGGTTCGTTTTCCCTTTCCGGACGAAGACTTCGTTACCGCTTCCGGGGATACCACCGCGCGGATCATAGACAAGGACTTCGATGTTTGGTGCATTGACACCGGGCACGATGACGTCGTCGTTGTTATCGTCGTACTTGACTGTTACCGTGAGGGACGCTGACGGTACGAGCCCGGCATCGATCGTGAGGTTATTTGCCAGATTCGTCACGTTGAAGAGTGCGGTACGACCGCTTGTCAGGCCGGCATCACTATCGGCAACATCACTGCCAATGACCTGCCCGGGATCCACGAAGCCCGCGTCGATGTTTGTCGTGGTCGAACCGGGCGTCAGGGTAAAGTTCACGGTATTTCCGGTGACCGGATCCGCATCGCTGTCTGTAGTATCGTCGCCGCCCTGATCCTTCAGCGTTCTGTCAAGTGTCGAATGAGAAAACCCGAGTTGAAAGAGGCCCGGCCTGACATTCCGGAATGTCACGAGACCATTACTATCTGATTTCAACCCCGTCGCACTGTAGAATACTCCTCCTCTCTGCGTGAGCGAGACATCAACATCTGCAAGGCCAGTGGCTTCAGGATCGCCGACATCCTGAAGCCCGTCGCCATCGGCATCTCGCCAGCTGAAAATTGTCAGATTGGCTCCCTGCACGACTCCGGCGTCCAGGTCCACCGTGGCTCCGTCTGCCACTCTGACAAAGTCAAGGTGAGCACGAGTTGCCTCGGCAACGCTGGTGACATCGAAATCATTATCGGTCGCATCATTACCGAGGTTTCTCGGACCCAATGTGAACCCAGTGGGCAGGTCAAAGTACAGATCAAAGGATGTATCTGCTGGTAGATTATTCAGGGTGTAAACCCCGTTCACAGTTGTCGCCTGTGCGAGGATGTTGGGGAATTTAATCGCAAAGACCGTCACTTCTCTGGTCAACGTTTCATTTGCGTCCTGCTGCCCATCGGAGTCTGAATCCACCCAGACCCGACCTGTCACGGTACCCGTTGGCAGACATCGTGTCTCGAGGACCTGAAAGGACTCCGGCAGCGTTCTGCGAAATCGCCGAGCCCCCCGATTTGAACGAAAACAGCTCGCAAATTTCGAAGAAATCCTGTTTATGGTGGTAGCCCAATAGTTTTTGAATAGACAAGAGTCTTGCGAACTATGTGGAATTTTCGTCCGTCGTCCACAAATTATACAATGTTGGGCGAATTTCGGCAGTGGACGCCGTTGGCACAGTCCGCATCAAAAGCCGCCACGATGTTGGGATGGCTGATCTTCGCTCACTTCTGCTCCGACTGGATTGAGCGCCCCAGCGCAAAGGACCCGTCCAGAAACATGTCCGTGATTTGGAGCCGCGCCCGTCAGGAAGTGGTGTGTCGACTCCGCTGCCTGACGGGCGCGGCTCCACGGATTTGTTTTTGGACAGGTTCTAAACATTGCCAGCACCACCGTTGTGTTATCCTTGCCCCCAGCGTTGTTTGCTTCGCAGATTAGCTGACGACACATTTCGAAGCGGAGAAATGCTGATCTCCTTCGTCCATCACCCCGGCATTGACCAGGGTCTGGTCGTGCGTCAGTCGAATGGCCATGAGGCTTGCGCGGTCACCGGATGAGCCCCCGCCAACTCCGTCGGCAACCATAAACACCTTGGCCTGAGACGCACCCATGAGAAGTGTTTCGTCGTCATAAGAGAGACTTGTCTGATGAATGACGACCGATTTTTTCAGATCGGCAATCAGGAACGGGTGATCTCCTGCAACGTTCCTCAAGAAACTCACTGCCGGTCTGTTGAATTCCTGTCAAACCGCTTGGAATCTGGATTGGCTATCGATTACTCTCCATCAGAGTCGCACATCACTGAACTGTACCCACGTCGCATGGGAGGTCCCGGTACCGACGTCATCTTTTCGCCCACCTGATCACATCTCCCCAAGGTGCAGACAGCGCGAATACCGGCGATGGATAAGGGCCGAATCCTTTCGGCAATCTATTTTAACATCAAAGGGCAGGTGACACTGTATGGCTTTAGCACTTGTCGTGGATGATGACCGCAGCCTGCGGTACATGGTTAAGGTCTCTCTCGAATCCGTTCAGATCGATGTCCTAACCGCGGCGACGGCAGAAGAGGGTCTTGAACTGCTGAAGCAGCATGCTCCGGACGTGGTTCTGTTGGACATTATGCTGCCTGATCGGTCAGGTCTTGAGATTCTTCGTGATATTCAGGAGATTGATCGTCGCCTGCCTGTCATCTTTGTGACGGCCGACAACGGCAGCAGCACGGCCATCGAAGCCATGCAGTTGGGAGCGTATGATTATGTCTGCAAGCCCCTCGACCTGCCACAACTGAATCGGCTCGTCCAGAACGCGATCAATTCACACCAAATGATGAATGTACCGGTCGCATTGACGGCCGATCTGGAGGAAAATTCCACGGCTCGATCGTTTGTCGGGCACAGTCAGGAAATGCTGGATGTTTTCAAAGCGATCGCCCGCGTGGCCGCTCAGGACGTCCCTGTTCTGATCCGTGGCGAAAGTGGCACTGGCAAGGAACTGGTCGCTCAGGCTTTGTATCAGCATAGTCATCGCCGCAATCAGCCATTCATGGCGATCAACTGTGCGGCGCTTCCGGATACGCTTCTGGAAAGCGAACTGTTCGGGCACGAGAAAGGTTCGTTCACCGGAGCCGATCGTCGTCGCATCGGTAAATTCGAACAATGTCATGGCGGCACAATTTTTCTGGACGAAATCGGCGATATGGCGCTTATCGTTCAGGGAAAAGTTCTGCGTTTGCTGCAGGATCAGAGATTTGAACGCGTTGGAGGGAACGAAACAATCAGCACGAACGTGCGAGTCATCGCGGCGACAAATCGGCCGCTGGAACAAATGGTGGAGGAAAAAATATTTCGAGCGGATCTGCTGTATCGGCTCAACGGCATGACCATTTTTCTTCCTCCCTTACGCGAGCGCCGGGATGACGTGCCGCTGCTGCTCAGGTACTTTCTGGCTCAGGCCCAGCGAGCCCTCAACAAGCCCCACATTGAGGGACTGTGTCCCGACACTCTGGAGATTTTGACTCAGTATCGCTGGCCCGGAAATGTTCGCGAAATGCAAAGTGTCGTTCAGCAGGCCGTTCTGAACGCCAGTGGCCCGATAATCGTTCCCGAGTTCCTTCCACGAGAACTAACCGAAGGTCGGGACACGAGAAGTGAGCCGCGACCGCTGCAGGTTGCCCCGACACCAATACCTGCCGAACCAGAGCCCGGGATGGATGGCGAGCGAGCAAGAATTGCGGACCTTGGGCAGTTTATCGAACAACGCCTGCAGGCGAATTCCACAAACCTGGCCGCGGAGGTGATCGAACGCGTCGAACGTTATCTTTTCGCGCGCGTGCTGGATGTTACTAACGGCAACCAAAGTCAGGCAGCCGACATACTTGGAGTCACTCGCGGCAAAATTCGCGATCGAATAGCGGCGTTTAGTATCTCGATGGAACGAAAAGTGCGTGTCGAGAAGGCTGCCGATGCTTAACATTCCAATTTGGGAATGTAAGCAGGTCAAATTGTCAGATGGATCTCTTTTTGGGACTGCCTGGACGTGGATGCCTTTGCTGAATTGATTTGTCACGACCATGAGACGAAAACCGACCGTAAATGCCCCCTCCATGAATGCCGACATTGCCCTTAAGAGGCTGAACGGCAATACGGCGCTGCTCGCCACTTTGGCGGGATTCTTTCTTGAGGACGCGCCGCAGCTTCTTGAAGATCTTCACGCAGGCCTTAGGAAGAATTCGCCTCGTCAGGTTACCGAGAACGCTCATCGTCTGCGAGGACTGGCGTCTTCGTTTGAGGCCAGCCGGGTGGTGGAGCTAACTTCGGAAATCGAAAATCTCAGCGGCTCGGAAGCCACCACGCGCATGCAACATCTGACTACGCAACTCGATGAAGAGTTCGCTCGCCTGATCGAAACTCTTCAAAAACTGAGCCACTGATTTTGCCTGGGCTGAATGCAGTTGACGCGACGCGGATTATGCGCCCGCGCTGTCTAACCGTCCGCGACGCGTAGTTCTTTTCCCATCCGGGTAAGACACAACAGCCCAATGTGCCGAGTCTCTCCGAGGGAAGAGATTGCTGCCGCGTTCATTCATGCGTGGCGAGCGAACAGCGTGGAAGAAAAGGATTCATCACTCTCCCCGGATCCGCTTTGACCCTTGTTGAATAAAGCAGTCCAGAATCCTGACCAGACTCGTGCCCCAAAAATTCCTGAATTAAATCCAGATGCCTCGCAAAGCGATGAGCCATGAAAAATTAGGACTCCGTCCGCGTTATTGACACCGCGAATTCATGAGTCTTGCGGTCTTAAAGCGGCTCTAAGCAATGCCTACGCTCCGCGGTGGGTTTGAATTGCACGGCTTTGCGGAGGTGTGGCTTCGGCGATCAGTGGATGTTCAAAAACAATTGGCGCGCAAAATGCCTGTCTGATCCCTGTCGCTCACATCAGCCACATGGCTGTACCGAGACGCGGTCACACAAATATTGTGGACCTGTGGGCGAGACGACATCGCTTCAAGAAGGAGTGTAACCATGAATTGGGATCAGCTGGCAGGAAATTGGAAGCAGTTAACCGGGTCAATGAAAGAAAAATGGGGCAAGCTTACCGATGACGACCTCACTGCCATCGCAGGTAAGCGAGACCAGATGGCAGGTCTGCTTCAGGAGAGGTATGGATACGCGAAAGAAGAGGCAGAGCAGGAAATCGACAACTTCACCACGAACCTGCGTACGAAATTGTGATGCAAAGTGACGTCGTTACAAATAGTGTTTAAACAATCCCAGTAATAGCATATTTGAAGAGAAGTTATAAAAAGGAAATTACAATGAAAAAGTTTTTGGCAAGTGTTATGGGTCTGACCCTGGTGGTGTCTTCCGGATGTAATCAGGGTGAACCTGGCGGCGCGGTGACTGACAACACGGTAAACGATGCCTCCCGCACGACTACCCCCGACATGACGGACTCCACACCAGGAAATCACACGGACGCGGTCCGCAACACGACCAGTGACACGGTCGACCATTCGGCCAGCAAACCGCTGATCGGAGAAAAGAAAGGGACCTTTACTTTGGATATGCCCAACCTTTCGACTGACATTACTCAGGGCGAAACTCAAAACGTCACGATCGGCATCAATCGCGGCGACAACTTTGATCAGAACGTCACCCTTCAACTGACCAACATTCCGAAAGGCGTGACGATCACTCCGGAACAACCGGTTTTGAAGGCTGGTGACGAGGAAATCGTGCTGGCTGTGGCAGCGGCAGCCGACGCGGCCCTCGGCGATTTTACGATTGCCGTGAGTGGTCAACCATCGGCCGGCGGGGCAAACGCGACGAACGAGTTTGCGATCACGATCGAAGAGAAATAAGTTGTAAACATCGACCAACCGGACGACCGGCTGTCGCATATCTCCTGCTATAGCCAACCAGCTATGGGAGTGCTTACGTAACCCGGATCCGCTGCGACTGAATCGGTCGCCGGTGTAACCCGGACAGAGGTCGAATTCGCGGCACCCATGGCCAGCAGCCACCACTGTTGTCTGTGGGGCGTCGCGGCCTCTTGAATCCATTGGAGTCGGCAGAGCGTCCAGGACGCTTGACCGATATTTTCGTTTATACCTCGTTCAGAATCATTAGTTTCAAAGGAGCTGCTCGATGCGAGCCCATCTTGTCATCTACATGGCGACCTTTCTTTTCGGTGCAGCATGGCTTCAGCCGGATGACGTTGAAGCTCGCCCGAAAAACGAAAAATTGCGATGGCCCTATTTGACAGTTTCCTTCCAGCCACCCGCTGCGAATGAAGCGGCTGACAAGCTCGAAAAATCAGGTACGGACGATCAGAAAAAGTCCGAGGCCGATCAGCCGCAGAAAGAAAAATCCGAAGCCTCCCCGGAAGAAAAAGAACTGGCGCGTGAAAAAGAAAAGTCAGCCAGCGAACCGGAATCTGAAGAAGACACTGAGGACATGGCGGAAGAGCCGGCCCCGCTGACCGAGAAACAGCTGGCTGATGTCGCAGCGATGCGGACGACGGCCGAACAGTTCGCCGTGGCTTATGCCAAAGGCGAAGCGGCGGCCGCGGCAGCTGTGTTCACCGAAACCGCTGAGTATGTCGATGAACAGGGGAATATTTATCGAGGACGGGAAGAGATTCAGCAACTACTGGCGGAATACTTTATTGAGCATCCCGCATGTTCTCTGGAGATTGATATCGAATCCATCCGCTTCATCAGTGAGGGCGTTGCTGTGGAGGATGGCACGACCATTGTCACGCATGGCGAACACGCCAATGCTGAACACACCCAAGTCGGCGATTCTGACGTCCCTCATTCTGAGCCTGCAGATCCTGAGGCTCCAAACCCTGTTGCCGCAAACCCTGACGCAGAGAAGAGCCCTGACGCCGGGAACAAGGACGATGAAGGCAAGCAGAAACCGGCCGGCGATGAGACACCCGCTCCTGATGAAGAAGAGGCAGAGTCGGCCATGATTTCCCCTTCAGAACTTGACGATCCTCAAAGCGGTCACTCGGGTAACAATCCCGATCGCATTGAGAGCCGATATTCGGCCGTTTACGTCAGCGTGAATGGAAAGTGGTTGATTGCGAGCGTGCGCGATTTTCCACATGAAGGACGTCGAGCCCACAAGTCTCAGTTGGCTGAATTGGACTGGCTGATGGGTGATTGGGTGGATGAGGGCGACGATGCATTGGTGCATTTTTCCTGTGAGTCCGCCGACAACGGGCATTACCTGTTGAGAACATTTGCCATTGTTATGGATGGGCAGGAGGCATTCAGCGGAACGCAACGCATCGGCTGGTGCCCGGTGACTCGCAAGCTGCGAACATGGATCTTTGATTCGGAAGGTGGCTACGCGGACGGCTTTTGGCACCGCGATGGCGATGACTGGGCTTTGAAGTGCAATGGCGTCACGGCTGATGGAGAAAGCGTCTCTTACACCACGCTGTATACAATTATTAATGAACACACGATGACATGGCAGTATGTGGATCTGGAGATCGACGGCGTCCTTCAGGGCGATAGTGAAATCTTCTCGATCGTCAAACGGGCACCTGCTCCGACACCCGCTGTCGCTTTGAATGAAAAGTAGTAATCGAAACATTCCATCCCACTAAGGGATCTTTAACGACCGCGTTTTCGAAACGCTGGTTTAATGGAGAATAACATGATCCGGATATCATGGAAAACAGCTCTCGCCTTTAGTCTGGCGTTGGGACTGTCACTTGCAGATCAAACGATAAACCGAACCGCCAATGCGGCGACGCCGTCGGTGGAGCCGCAAAAGGGCGGTGGTGGTGGTCAGAAAGGCGGCGGCCAGCGTGGCGGTGGTGGCGGTCAAAAAGGCGGCGGTGGCCAGGGCGGTGGTGGTGGCCAGAAAGGTGGCGGTGCCGCACCGCGTGGCGGTGGCGGGCCTACACAGGGAGGCCAGAGGCAGGCGCCTGGAACTTCGCGTGCACCAGGTCTGCAACGTGCACCAGGTCTGCAACGTGCACCAGGTCTGCAACGGGCCCCGGGGACTCAGAGGGCTCCTGGTCGCCAGTCGAATCCCGGTCGTGGCGCGATTCATGTGCCTCCATCCAATATAACGCGGCAGGCGCCGAGCCGATCGGGTCAGACGCCGGGGAGGATCCGAACTCCCGCACCAAGTCGACCTCGCATTCAGAACTCCGCTCCCCAAGAGGGGGTTGCCAAACGATCGCCAGTTCGCGGGCCAGGAAACACTTCTAACCCCAAAGCTCAAAAGGGGAATCCCGCGAACATCGGCAATCGGCCGCCGATCACTGCTAATCCGCGACAACCGGGCGTGGATCGTCCGAAATTGGGAGATAATCAGGGACGCGGAAACACCAATGTGGTCGATCGAAATAAAACTAACCAGCCACGAGTCGGCGATGCAACGCGAAATCTGTCCGACACAAACCGGCCCAACATTAGGGATGGGCGCCAAACCGTTAATCGACGTGGCGACAATAACATTTCGAGAAACGACCAGCGGACTCGAACGGATGTCAACACAAACACAAACACAAACACAAACATTAACAACAACGTCAATCTGAATCGGACAACGCGACAGTACAATAACAACAACTATTCTCGCATCAACAGTCGAGACTTCGACGGAAACCATGTCAACTATAACAACCGCCGCTGGAATGTAGGTTCGAACGACTACCGTCCTTCTTACTACCGCCACGACCGGTACCATGGGTATTGGAACAATAACCGTGGCTATGGGAATAACTGGAACTCCGGAGGCTTCGGAAACAATTGGGGCTACGGTGGTTACGGTTCCGGCTGGGGACTGGGTTTGGGAAACAACAATTTCGGATACGGAAACCGATCCTATGGCGGCTACGGTTATCGTCCCCTTCGATGGGGTCTCGGAGGCTGGGGACTGGGCTCGCTGCTTTACAACAGCGGTTACTTGAGATACTCCAACCCCTATTACGTGAGCAGCGGATCGTCAATCTATAACTATTCGCAGCCGATCCCGGTTGTTTATACCAGCACGGTCGCAACAGAATCATCCGATACTGTGACCACTGATTCGGTGTACTCAGCTGAAGAAGTTCTCGACGACGCAGTGGCCGAGTTTCAACAGAACAACTACGACGCCGCGCTGGATATTACAAATAAAGGTATTTCCCAGTATCCGGATGACGCCGTGCTGCACGAATTCCGATCGCTGGTATTGTTCGCTCGCCAGGACTATCAGCAGTCTGCGGCCACGATTCATTCGGTGCTTGCGGTCGGCCCGGGCTGGGATTGGACGACCATGTCAAGTATTTACTCCGACGTTTCGCTGTACACTCAGCAGTTGCGGGCGCTCGAATCATTCACTCGATCTAATCCTCAGGATGCGGCCTCACGCTTGCTGCTGAGCTACCACTACATGACGTGTGGTCATAAGGACGCGGCGACTGGACAACTGGAGCAGGTAGTTCGGCTAAATCCCGAAGATTCGGTCTCAGCCGATCTGCTGAGAATGCTGGCACCGCCGACTCCCGAGGAGCCGGCGAGTGGTACTGCGGACGCCGCGGCCATTGCAGAAACGCAGGTGGCTCGTGAAACTCCAACGGTCGATCCAGCGATGCTGACTGGCGTCTGGAAGGCGACGCGGGAGGATGGTTCAGTGTTTAATTTGACGCTGACAGATGACTCGAAGTTTGTCTGGAGCTTCGTCGGCGAAAATCAGACTTCAGAAGAGTTTGGCGGCACCTATTCGCTGGAAGGCAACGTTCTGGCGCTGGAACGTGAAAAGGGCGGAGCTCTGATCGCCGAAGTATCGCCCGACGGCGACGGTCGGTTCGGTTTCCGCATTGTTGGTGCGCCAGAAAGTGATCCGGGTCTTCAGTTTGTCCGGTAATGATACCGGCTGAAACCCGCGTCGCGAGAACAGAAATTAATCCGTACCAATGATATCGACCCTTGAAGCCCGGCTTGCAAAAGCCGGGCTTCGATTCAGTAAGGCGCTGGGTTTTTGGTCCGCCAAACACCTTTGAATGCAGCAGTAACGCGATTTTGCAGAAATCTGGAACATTCCATAAATCATTTCAGGGAGGACATCATGTCTGCGCCAAATCATTCAGTAAGCCCGGAATCGGAAGTGAGCATCTACGGAAAGTTGTTTGGAATTCTTGATGACCGTCATGAGCTTAAGGATCTTTCAGATGCTCTGGCGAAGCTCGAAATTACCGAAGTCGAATTTATTGAAGGTAAACCCGGGGCCCTGTTGCTCGAGAAGTGGGAACATACGGTTTCCGGGTTTCTCATGGGAGATATGGAACCGAAGATGATGGGTCGCTATCTGACCGCCGTACGTCAGGGGCTGACCATTTTCACCGTGGCCGTGAAGGGTGGAAGAGCCGAGGAAATCGCCGGCGTGGCGAAGCAGTTTAACGCGACTCATGTGGTGTATTTCGGTGAATCGGTGGTGACGAGTTTTTAAAAAAAAGAAAAAGAGATGTCCAGCGCAGCGGATTGGATGCCCAGCAGACACTAGCCATCGACAAAGCTTCCGATTTACGATCAGGATGGTCGACGACAACGCATAGCGTGATTGTCCGGACCTTTTGCGCTGGTCCAGGTCGCATAATGTGCAGGGATCCAACGAAGATTGAGCGTTATTCATTTTTGGCATGCGACGTGCAATCACAATTAATCGTACAGACCGTATCGGTTCGCAAAGAACACAGCTGAGAAGCCCGAAGGCTTTTCATGTTCTTAATGAACGACAGCGGCAAGATCATTTGAAAGGTAATACCATGTCTGAAGCATCACGGACCATGAAAAATAAAGGCCAGGAATCGGGCGGCCAGGGAAGTCACATGGGTCAGGGCGGAAATGCAGGACAGTCCGGCAACGCAAGCCAGGCTGCCGCAGCTGCAGTAGAAAGCGCCAAATCAACATATTCTCAGGTGGCTGACTCGGCCCGCGATGCGGCATCGCATGTCGCTCAGGAAGGTAAACACGCGGCTGCCTATCTTGGCGGCATGGCAGAAGATGCAACGGCTTCAGTGGCAGGCGGTCTGAAATCGGCAGCTCAGTCGCTCCGTCAGCATTCGCCGAATGAAGGCATGTTGGGGCAGGCCTCGTCAGCTGTCGCTCGCACACTCGAAGGGACCGGAAACTATCTTGAGCAGGATGGCCTTTCGGGAATGGGCGCCGACTTGACTCGAATGATTAAAAACAATCCGTTGCCATCAATATTCGTTGGAATTGGCATTGGCTATCTCATCGCCCAAGCCACGACACCAAGGAGATAGTCATGGCGACCGAGACGTCACCATCGTCAGAGGTGAGTGTAACACGACTGCTGACAGGAATTCTGAATGACGCTCAGGACCTTGCATTTCGGCATTTTCAATTGTTTCGCAGCGAGGTCATGGACTCTCTCCGCGAAACACGAAACGCGCTCGTCATGCTGGGCGTGGGGATCATGCTGGTTCAGCTTGGAATTTACTTTCTGTGCCAGATGGTCGTCGTGCTGCTAACTCGCTTCTTCCCAACCCTTACGTTGTGGGGAAGTTATGCGATTGTAGGAGGCGCTCTAGCGTTCTGCGGTGCGTGGCCGTTGATGACGGCTGTCCGGCGTTTAAGTTCGCTTGATCCTTCATCGAGTGAGCCCAAAGATGGCGAAAGGAAAATCAATCATGGGTGAGAACAGTTCTATTGCGGAACAGGAAACGCTCCGGCAGCAAATTTCAGAATCTCGGGGAGCATTGGCTGATAAGCTGGAATTGCTCGAAGAGAAAGTGGCTGAATCCGTGCAGTCGGCCAGAGTTTCAGTTGCGGAGGCTACGGCTTCCGTGGTCGAAACCGTTCAGAATGCTACAACGTCAGTTTCAGAGACTGTGGAAAGTGTGAATTCCGCAGTCCAGGGCACGGTGGAAAGTGTGAGGACGACGATGTCAGATACTGTCCATGCCCTAAAGGATTCGCTCGACGTGGCCGAACACGTGCGGCAACATCCATGGCCGACGCTTGCAGGAGCGGTTGCACTTGGATTTGTGGCCAGTCGGTTGCTGCATGGTCCAGACGAGCCAAGACGAAAATTCGCTTTTGACAACGAAGATCGCTTCCAGGAGTCGTGGGGCGAGTACAATCCGGCGACGTGCGAAGCGGCTTCGTGGGCTTCAAAACGCGAGGCCCAGGCGGGCTTGTACGACCGTGAAGCAGGATACGGTTTTCGAGCCCAAGGGCCGGGAAACACTGTCCCGTTGGGACCCTCGCAGGCCTCTTCTGCGTCCGGTTCCACGAGTGCTTCAAACTCGTGGATGAGCCAGTTGAAGAGCCTGTTTCAGGGCGAGATCGAAAAGATACAGGGGCTCGCCATTGGAACATCTCTCGGGTTGTTAAGAGACGTTGTGTCTCAATCAGCTCCGCCGACTTTGCGTAAGCACATCACAGAGATCATTGATGACATGACCGAGAAGCTGGGCGGACAACGAATTTCCGAACCGATTCTTTCGCAGAAACCACCTTCAGAAAACCAACGCTGACGTCCGTCCAATTCGCGTCTCTCTAATTCGCGTTTGGACATCCTGCCCGGATCCGGGCTGCCTGAAGAACTTGAACTGCCTGGTATGCGAGTAACGCGGAACGGGTGGCTGGGGTCGGGTGTAACGTGCCCACAGCGGCCTCGCTGCTGAAGGTGCCTGACATTCGGCCTCAGCTACCCGTTTTTTATTATTGCGCCCTCACCAGAGTTCGTGCTGCGAACTCTGTGTTGCATGAAAAGCCAAAATCAGCCACGCCGCTTGCAAATACTGAATAGTAATTTAATTAATTTCCGCAACTGCCTAACCTCATGGATAAAGATCCGCTGTGTCACGCGAGCCGAGATATTCGTTACCACAAAACGCCCTGATCACGTTGTCTCGCACCTTCACGGCCACGATCATCGTGGTCACCCTGTATTGGGGTCGGCCTGTTCTTCTCCCGATCTCCATGGCTGCACTGCTCACCTTCGTGCTGAATCCTGTCGTGTATGGATTCCAGCGGATCGGAGCCGGGCCAATCGCTTCCGTGGTGCTGGCAGTGTCGATCGTTTCCAGTGCGTTGACGGGAATCGGTATGATCGGCAGTCAGCAGGTCACCGCGCTGCTGTCAGAGTTGCCAGCGAATACCTCGAGAGTGACCGCGAAGCTTCGCACACTGCGTGTGTGGACAGCGAGCCCGGCGACGAAACGTTTTGAAAACATGGTCGAAGAGATCGGGCGCGAGCTGAATGTCACGCCCGAGGAAGCTGGCTCAGGCACCGCGCCGGTCGGTCTGCCACCTGAAACGACACCCGCAGAACCGCCACCTCCAGCGGCCGTGCCATTGGTTGTTAAATCGGATCCATTGCCATGGATGCTGCTGACGGGGTATCTGGGTTCAGCCGTTGAGGTCATGGCAACGATGGCGTTTACGTTCGTCCTGCTGGTCTGTTTTCTGCTGGAACGTGAAGGGTTGCGAGATCGACTGCTGTTGCTCGCCGGGAAGGCGAGTTTGACACTCACCAGCAAGGCACTCGAAGATGCGACGTGGCGTGTCAGCCGTTATATCATGATGGTTGCCGTGGTGAATGGCGGCTTCGGCCTGGCGTTGGGTGTCGGAGTTTTCCTCATTGGCGTCCCTTATGCCATTCTCTGGGGATGTTTGGCGGCGACACTTCGCTTCATCCCTTACATCGGTCCCTGGATGGGCGCTTTGTTCCCCATTGCAATGAGCGTTGCGACGGCCGAAGGATGGACGCAGCCGATCACCGTGATGATTTATATCTCGGCCCTTGAATTGATAACCAACAATCTGGTCGAGCCGATTGTGTTTGGTCGCACGATCGGGGTTTCTCCGACAGCGCTGTTGATCTCTGCTGCGTTCTGGCTGTTTTTGTGGGGACCGATCGGCCTGATCCTGTCCGCACCTTTTGCCGTCGTGCTGGTCGTTCTTGGAAAGAATATCCCAAGCCTGCGCTTTCTCAATCTGCTGCTCGGTGATCAGGCCGCTTTGAGTGCCGACGTGGGTTTGTATCAACGACTTCTTGTGCATGATGCCCAGCATGCGCGGCTGCTGATCAACAAACAACTGGCCACAATGACCATGGGGCAGGCCTTTGATGACCTTTTGATTCCCGCACTGAATTATGTCAAACGCGATTTTCTCCGCGGTCTGCTCACCCGGGAAGAACACGATGAACTGATTGACACGGTCGAAGCAGCCGCCGCCGCTGCACGACTGGGGGAGAAGCCTCTGCCGGACACGGCCTCATTGATTCAGCCGGGTAACTCTCGCATGGAACCGATGGGGCTGATTCTGTTCGGATGTCCGGCCGATGGGCAGACCGACCGAACCGCTCTGACGATGCTGAGGTATTTGCTTGATCCCGAAGAGTGGTCGCTTCCTCTGGCCTCAGAAGAAAGCTTAACCTCGGAAATCGCGGCCCGCGTTGCCGAATCGCCCCCGACAGCGATCTGTATCGCCGCCCTGCCCCCGAAGGGACTTGCCCGAGCCCGTTATCTCTGCAAGCGTTTGAAAGCGGTGGCTCCGGACGTGCCTATAGTCGTCGGACGCTGGGGTTCAAAATCCATCAGCCAGACAGACCGCGATCTGCTCAAGGTCGCCGGTGCCACCGCGGTCACCGTTTCTCTGGCGGAAACATTGCAGTGGCTTGAATCCCGCCAGCACCTCAACCCGGGCAGGTTGACAAGCGCAGTCAAAGCCGAGTCGCAGGGCTGAACTCTGCATATTTGCAGAGCACTCATTGCCCGTGAGCCAATTTGACAGGCACGGAAACTGCTTTACCGGAAACTGCCGCAAGAATACTGGCAAAGTGAGACAATCTGTCACACCTGCGCAGTAGAAACGACACAGCGGTCCCCGCCTTCCGCGTCCGCGGGGCTGTTTTACGGAGTTTCCTTCCATGGCGTTTGATCCACGTAAGTTGACTGTTAAAGCGACCGAAGCGATTCAGCGGGCTCAGGAGCTTGCGGAAAAGAATCAACACCGCTTTCTTCGCCCTCTGCATCTGGTGAAATCACTTCTTGAAGAAGAAGGTGGTTTGATGACGTCCATCCTCCAGAAAATGGGCATCAGAATTCCGCAGTTGCAGAAAATGGTGGAGAGCGAGCTGGCGCGGCTGCCCCAGTCTTCATCGACAACGGATGAGGGCGTGAACGCCGGCCCGGAAGCCATCAAGGTGCTCAACGCGGCCAAGAAGCAGGCCGACACGATGGGTGACGAATACACGTCGACCGAACATCTGCTCATCGCACTGACACAAATTGAAGATCAGGCCAAACGCCTGCTACAGCTGAACGGCGTCGAAGAAAAAGATCTGCTCGCTGCGGTAAAAGCTATTCGAGGAGGACAGACCGTGCAGGATCAGAATCCGGAAGACAAGTTTCAAGCCCTGGAAAAATACGGCAAGGATCTTGTCGAACTGGCTCGCGAGGGCAAGATCGATCCGGTGATCGGACGCGATACGGAAATTCGCCGAGTGATTCAGGTGCTGTCACGGCGTCGCAAGAATAATCCCGTGCTGATTGGCGAACCGGGAGTCGGCAAAACGGCGATCGTCGAAGGCCTGGCTCATCGAATCGTCCTCGGCGACGTGCCGCAGAACCTGAAGAACAAAAAAGTTTTCTCGCTCGACATGGGAGCACTCGTTGCCGGTGCCAAGTATCGCGGCGAATTTGAAGATCGCCTGAAAGCGGTGCTTAAGGAAGTGCAGTCGTCCAACGGTGAGATCATTATGTTCATCGACGAACTGCACACCGTCGTCGGGGCCGGTAACGCTGAAGGAGCAATGGATGCGTCCAACCTTCTCAAGCCTGCACTGGCTCGCGGGGAACTGCACTGCGTCGGTGCCACAACGCTGGACGAATATCGCAAGTACATCGAAAAAGATCCGGCACTCGAACGACGCTTTCAGCCTGTGATGGTGCAGGAACCCAACGTCGAAGACACGATTTCGATTCTGCGAGGCCTGAAGGATCGTTACGAAAGTCATCACGGCGTTCGCATCACGGACGATGCGATCATCGCAGCGGCCACGCTGTCAGATCGCTACATCAGCGATCGCTTTCTGCCGGACAAGGCGATTGATTTGGTCGACGAAGCGGGCAGCCGGCTGCGCATGGAAATCGACTCGATGCCCGTGGAGATTGATGAGGCGACTCGTCAGCTGACACGCATGCAAATTGAAGCAGCCGCGCTGGAAAAAGAAACCAGCGAAGAAAGCCGCGAACGTCTGCATGATCTGAGACGTCAGATAGCCGAACGAGAAGAATCGACCAATCAGCTGAAGGCTCGCTGGGAGTCTGAAAAAGCAGCGTTGTCAGGCATCAAGCCGCTGCGTGAAAACATCGAGCGACTCCGCACCGCGTTCCAGCAGGCCTTCTCCCGGGCTCAGCAGACGCTGCTGAATGAAGACTTCGTGGAGGCTCAGAAGACGGAACAGCAGCTGAAGGATGCGGAAAAGAAGCTGAAGGACATGGAGGCGCGATCTGCAGAGCTGAATACCGACAAGGAAAATCGTCTGCTGCGTGAAGAAGTCACCGAGGAAGATATTGCCCGCGTCGTCAGCCTGTGGACCAACATTCCGGTGACACGCATGATGCAGGGTGAGCGTGAAAAACTGCTGCGGATGGAAGATGAAATTCACAAGCGAATGATCAACCAGCACGAAGCCGTTGAAGCGGTCTCCAACGCTGTTCGACGTGCTCGTTCCGGAATGGGTGATCCCAATCGCCCGATCGGCTCTTTCATGTTTCTCGGCCCGACCGGTGTCGGCAAGACAGAACTGTGCAAGGCTCTGGCTCACTTCATGTTTGACGATGAACGCAACATGGTGCGGATCGACATGAGTGAGTTTATGGAACGTCACAGCGTGGCACGCCTGATTGGAGCACCTCCGGGTTATATCGGATACGAAGAAGGCGGACGGCTGACTGAAGCTGTCCGTCGAAATCCGTATTGCGTGATCCTGCTGGACGAAGTTGAGAAAGCTCATCGTGACGTGTTCAACATTCTACTGCAGCTTCTGGATGACGGTCGTCTGACCGACAGCCAGGGCCGCACTGTGGACTTCACCAACACGATCATCGTAATGACGTCGAACATCGGCAGCCAGGCGATTCAGGAGCTGTCCGGTCAGGCGGATGAGAAGGAAATTCACAACCGCGTGATGGATGCGCTGACAAAGCACTTCCTGCCCGAATTCCTCAACCGGATCGACGAAGTGATCGTGTTTCATCCGCTGGGCCGCGAAGAGATTCGCGAGATCGTGGACCTGCAGATGAAGAAGCTGAACGATCAGCTGGAGAAAAACGGTTACAAGCTGGAGGTGTCGGACGATGCCAAAACGTTATTGGCCGTGGAAGGCTACGATCCGACCTATGGGGCTCGCCCTTTAAAACGCGTGATCCAGCAACGACTGCAGAACGCACTGGCCAACGAACTGCTGGCCGGAAATTATACCGCGGGCGACATCATCACAATTGACGCCGCCCGGGACGGCTTCGTGTTCTCAAAGCGGTAATGCTACGCACAACCCGGTGGGCCAGCGCTGAGCTGGTCCCACGCGTTGGGCTGTGCGACAGAACGCCTCAGTTTTCAATCGCCTTCTTCAGCAGGTTGGCGGTAATCTTCTGAACGCGATCATCGGGGCCGTGAGGCCGGCTGTGATGTGACCATGGCAGCGTATGACCTGGGGGATCGCCGAGCGCCTGAGCCCACCAGATGGTCGCGGCGTTGAAGACGAAGTTGTTCTTTGGCCCCGGATAAATCGTCGCGGTCCACTGCTGAGGATTAACGCCGCCCTGCCAGGCAGTTCCGGCGGCGACAACTTCCAGCCCCGGGATTTCCGCAGGCTGGCCATGATATTCCCATCCGATCAGGCCAGGAATGAACTCTCCGTTTTTCACCTCGGCTCCTTCGAATATCCAGTGCTCGGCTTTCGTAATCACCCAATCGCCGCCGCCGTTGACTGGTTCAATGTTGCGAGCCCCCATGAGTAGGCCTTCATCGGGGCCTCGAAAAGGAAACGGGCCGTTATCTTTTTCGCGTCCCTTCGCATACTCATTGTCAGAGCCATACGGACCACCGCGGAAGAAGATGCGGTTTGGATTTCCGGTAGAGCTGTCTCGCAGCGGAGTCACCCAGCACACGCTGTTGCCGGACAGAAACAGCAGATCAACGCCTTCATCACGCATTTTGCTGACACTTTCGAACTGGCGAATGTCCCAGTATTCATCATGTCCGATGCTGATAAACGATTTGCACTTCAACCCGCGGTCAGGCGTAAGCATGTCGCTGTTCGAACAATAGGCCACGTCGTAGCCCTGCTGTTCCAGCCAGAAAGTCATCGGGAATTCGTAAGGAATAAATTCTCCAGAGCCCACGGAAAGCGGATCATTCACAACAGACGTGTATTGCGATTCGCGTCCATATGGACGATCAAAGCTGACATCCGCCCATGGCCCCTGGCCGCCTTTGGGATGAGTGTAAACGGAATAATGAGTTGGCCAGACATTGTACGCCTGCCAGGTGTTGTCTGAGCATTGGAAAAGGACGTCCGCAGGTCGCTCATCACGCACAATGAAAATAACGTAACTCTGCCAGTACGGCTCATTCCCTTCGGGGATCGTTGTCATTCGGCCCAGATAGACGCCGCTGATCCAGTCTTCCGGGATCGTCAGTGTCAACGAAGGAGTCCATTTGCATTCGTGAAGATCTTTCTCGCCGATCACGGGTTCTGGCTGAGTCACCCCTTTGACGTGTTCGATCGTCTTCATCAGGCGTGCCCCCTTGCCGTCGTAGTAGCCTGTGCGAAAGAACTCGAGCTTGAAATCACGCGCTGGCTTCGACGACACCATGATGTCGATTGACTCACCGGCCATCACGCTTTGCTTCGAACAGTACCCTTCGATGTTTGCCGAACGGCAACCGGCGCCTTCGACTTTCACGCGAGTCAGCTGCCAGTCGCGAGAGCCGGGCTGCTGATTTTCTTTCTGAATCGGATTTTCCGCGGACACATTTCCGGGCAGAACGCTGAGTAAAACGACGCAGGCAACGATCCGAAGGTGAGCAATCAGCTCACCTCGCATAATGAAGGTGCGATACTGAGCGGAATGATTCATGAGGCAGAATTCTTTTTGTGAGGCGAGCGGAATGGCAAATCGGCTGGATCGTGCTCAGAGCGGGAAAGTGTGGAGGGAAAGCGAAGTCAGGGGGACCCCATTGGAGCCAGGAATAGTGCGCCAGCAGGCATGGAGCCTCGCAGAAGCAGGGACGGAGCCCCCATGAATGCAGAGATTATCGTTTGGATTGAGGGTCTGGAAGCGGCAGCCGTCAAAGAGGCGGCTCCGCCGTCGAGCCCTCCGCGCTCACAACCTCAGCTAAAACGGCCACACCCTCTGAAATTCCCTCGACATCCCAAAATCAACAACAACTCCCGAAGATCCCGGCGAGAAACTCCAGTCGCTTCCGAATTCGTTAACGACGATGCTCGTAATTCTGCTTCGTCAGTTTACGCGGCGAAACCTGGCTTCCTGCCAGACAAGCTGGGCAGTGGAGCGGTGGTGTTGATGATGGCTCCTAATTTCAAATCTTGCGTTCCTGCTGGACAAGTCGGCAAGGGGCGGAAGTCCGGTCGAGCGGTGCCCGTCATCGAACTCTGCGATTTTGCAGCGCAGCACCAACCTCATCGCCAAAAGTAGCAGCTTTTGCGATTCTCCTTTTGCGATTCGATTCCTTCGATTCTCTTTGCGATCCCTTCAGAATCGATCGACTGTGTTTGGCGGTCCATCTATGGAGTCGTCAGAGTGCGCTGTACGAGCCATTTCCCTTGGGCATTCACGCCAGGAGTTGTTGTTTTCCATGTGCCGCTGCCGACGACTCCCAAAAATGCGCCTGTTGTTGGGTGCTTGATTGGCTTCAATATTCCCGTATAACTGACGGCAACGGTGTTGGTCAGCACTTTCAGGGTTCCTCTTGCCGTGTAGACGCCAGTGGCAGCGACAGTGCCAGACCCTTTTCCTGGCAGCGCCAAGCTCACAACTCCAGCGGATGAGATCGTACAACGAATATCGCCTCCGTATGGCCCAAGACCTGGAACGGTCCCCCAAAAGCCGCCTTGATACGTGCCATGAAATGGATTAACAGCGGCTGCGGCTGCAAGTGCTTGTGGCTCCTGAGCGACGGAAACTGAGCTTTCGCTTCCATGCCATGCCGCAACTAAAAGTGCCAGGGCTGATGCAAACACTGACACCATTCGACCAGAAACAAACGTTCGCATTGTATTCTCCTGTCTGCGGGATAGATCCAGAACACTAGAGTGAGTTCGGTGAACGCCAGGAACCTTAGGGCACACCAGCAACTGAATCGTAAGAAATTGCTCCAGTCGTTGTCAACGGACCGCGTACCGAAATGGAATCCTCGATAAAGCCACTCGACGGGCACCCATGCAACCGCGCGCCGGGCTTATGAATGAGGCAACGCGCGACGTCAATGCTTTCAACTGACACACCGGCCCCTTACTCATCAGCCGCCGCAGTAGGCCGATTCGGGAAGGACCTCGTACGCGAGACATTCAACTTAGAACACAAACAAAACTGGGACTGGTCCCGGTATCTTGAGGAAAATGCTCAGAAAAATGACGCAGGGAGGGTGCCTGTCTAATTTTTTTTAAATCCTCATATTTGAATTCTTTGGCCTTCCTCGTGGTCGAAGAGATGACGCAAGGCCGAGCTGTTTCGCCGTTGTTGTCTGCAATCGAATCTCTTCAAATACGGCGCCACTGCATGAGACGAACGAACGCAGCAAAATCATTCTCCTTGTGGCAGACATCGCTGCGACTCAACAGACCAGCGACTTCACGAGCGTAATGGAACGCATTGCAGAGGCGCGTTCAGGCTGCGAGCGTCTAAACCCAATACCGTTGAAAAAGTAGCAGGGATACTCCGTGTGCCGTCCGCCAAGCTTCGAAAACACTGTTCTTCTTGCGGCTGCGGCACATAGGATGTGCCTGCTACTATGAATAATTGAACGGTATTGCGTCTAAACCGAAGGGGCTACGAAACTTTCGTGCGGGCAAGTCCGATTTTCGGCTCGGAAGAAAATTCGGATGGGTGGCATTGAATACTCGATGCGGGATCCGCCTGATGGATTCATGGGCGCCGCTGGCGTGTTGGCATCACGCCTTTAGGATCGTAGGAAGCCTTTTGATTTCAGCAGCTTGATGACGGCATTTGCGCATTCATCAACTGACTGTTCACCAGACTTGAGCACCAGGTCAGGCGATTCCGGAACCTCATAAGGCGCTGTGACGCCGGAGAATTCCGCCAGCTTGCCTGCATCGGCCTCCGTGTATTTTCCTCGCGGATCACGTTCGCGACACAATTCAATCGGAGCGTCAACGTAAACGGTCAGGAATCTTTCCGTGCCGATGACTCCCGCCACTTTGTCGCGCACAGTGGCATTCGGGGCCACAAACGCTGCGATGCAAATGAGGCCGGCGTCGTTGAGAATGTTTGCAAGGTATGCCGATCGACGCAGGTTCTCTGATCGTTCTTCGAAACTATAACCAAGGTCTTTGCTGAGGCCTCGGCGAACTTGCAGTCCGTCCAAAACCGTTACCGCTCGACCGCTGTCGAACAGTTTGCGTTCAACGGCCTTTGCAATCGTCGTCTTGCCGCTGTTTGTGATGCCGGTTAGAAGTACTGTGACAGGCCTCTGACCATAGCGGGCTTCTCGTTCTTTGGCCGTGACTTCGTTGAAGTCGCCATCCTGCTTAGCGTCTTCCTCGGCGGGAATATCGACTTCCCACGCAGCCAGTTTCTTCCCACTGGTGCTGCGGTCGAGAATCATGCCGGCCGCGACGGTTGCGTTGGTGATCCGATCGATCAGGATCAGAGCGCCTGTGGAACGATTGCTTTTGTACGGATCGAAGCAGATGGGTTCATTCAGAGACAACCGGCAACGGCCAATTTCGTTCAGATTTAATTGCGGCGAGGGACTGCTGCGAAGCGTGTTGACGTCGATGCGGTAACGCAGCGATTCAATGGCCCCGGTGATCAACTGGGCTGAGTGTTTCACAAGGTAAGTCTTGCCGGGAACCATCGGTTCTTCGGACATCCAGACCAGCATCGCTTCGACGGCATCGGCTGTCGCGGGCACGTTGCCGGGCTTGACAATCATATCGCCGCGACTGGCATCCACTTCGTCTTCGAACGTCAGAGTAATGGCCAGAGGCGCGAAGGCTTCGTCTATGTTGCCATCGAAAGTGACAATTTCTTTGACATGCGTTGTCTTCTTGCTGGGCATGATCATCACTTCATCGCCCTTGCGGATGATGCCGGAAGCGATGGTGCCGCAGAAGCCGCGGAAGTCCAGATTCGGTCGGTTGACCCACTGGACGGGCATGCGGAAGTCCTGCAGATTTCTGTCGGACCCGATATAGACAGATTCCAGCCGGTTCATCAACGTGCCACCGGTGTACCACGACATGTTTTCACTGCGATCCACGACGTTGTCGCCATTCAGAGCTGACAGCGGAATGAAGTGCAGGTCGGGCAGATCAAGGCGTTGAGAAAACGTGCTGTAGTCGGCACAGATCTGGTCGTAAATTGCTTCATCAAAATTGACCAGGTCCATTTTGTTGATGGCAATGATCACGTGACGAATGCCCAGCAAAGACACGATAAAGCTGTGCCGTTTGGTTTGAGTCATCACGCCATGCCGGGCGTCAATCAGGATGATAGCAAGGTCCGCACAGCTGGCTCCAGTGGCCATGTTGCGAGTGTATTGTTCGTGGCCGGGCGTGTCCGCGATGATGAACTTGCGTTTGGCCGTGCTGAAGTAGCGATAGGCCACGTCGATGGTGATGCCCTGTTCGCGTTCTTCCTTCAGTCCGTCTGTCGCCAACGACGGGTCGAACTTTCCGCCGACGGCCCCTTGAGTCTTCGAATCCGATTCGATCTTGGCGATTTCATCTTCGTACAGCATCTTCGAATCGAACAGCAGGCGTCCGATCAGCGTGCTTTTGCCGTCATCGACGCTGCCACACGTGATGAATCGCAACAACTGCTTTTGTTCGTGTTGCTTTAGATACGCTTCGATGTCGGTTGAGATCAGCTCTGATTTGTGCGACATGGATCTTGTTGTTTACAAATGGTAAGCGGTCGGGCTGGCGTTCTGATGAGGCCAGTATGATTTAAACACAACTTGGATTTTCAGGAAGTTAATGCACTGGTGCTCTGTCAAGCATCGATTGAGTAATAGCCGGACTCGTGAGCGTTCGGAGCCTTCTGAAGTCTCACGACTTTAGCTACCCATCTTCTTAGCCTTGATAGTAAGCACCCATTGGTAAGTTTTGGGGCATAACAATCGATTGCGCAAACAGTATCCGGAGACTGACGTCTCGCGGCTCGCCGAGTTCCAGGCGAGCGGGGGACGTTAGTCCCCTGATTGTGATTCCTGCCATTTAACTTGTGCATGGGTGCTTAAACTAGAAGTATCCGCGTTCTTTTTTCTTCTGCATGCCTGAGCCGCCTTCGTCCTTGTCGATAACTCGGCCCTGGCGTTCGCTTGTTCGGGTGAGCAGCATTTCCTGAATGATTTCCGGAAGCGTGGTTGCTTCTGATTCCACAGCGCCGGTCAGCGGGTAGCAGCCGAGTGTTCGGAATCGCACCATCTTTTCCACGGGCACCTCGCCGGGAAAAAGTTTCAAACGATCGTCGTCCAGCATGATCAGCACGCCATCGCGCTCCACAACTCTGCGTTTGGCTGCTCTATATAAGGGGACGATCGGAATGTTTTCGAGATGGATGTACTGCCAGACGTCCAGTTCTGTCCAGTTGCTGAGCGGAAAGACGCGAATACTCTCACCCTTATTGACTCGGGTGTTGTAGATGTTCCACAATTCCGGGCGTTGGTTTTTTGGGTCCCAGCGATGCTTCTTGTCGCGGAATGAAAACACGCGTTCTTTGGCGCGGCTTTTTTCTTCGTCGCGACGCGCTCCACCGAACGCCGCATCAAAGCCGTACTTGTCTAAAGCGGCTTTCAGCGAATCGGTTTTCATTACTTCGGTGTGCTTTTCACTGTTGTCAAAAGGATCAATGTTAAGCTTCAGACCCTCTTCGTTGATGTTCACAAGAAGCTCAAGGCCCAATTCCTCGCGGATGAAATGATCACGAAAAGTGATCATTTCTTTGAACTTCCACGTCGTATCGACGTGCAGCATCGGGAACGGAGGCTTGGCAGGATAAAACGCTTTCAAAGCCAGCTGCAGCATGACAGCTGAATCTTTGCCGATGGAATACAGCATCACGGGATTTTTGAATTCCGCCACAACCTCGCGGATGATGTGAATGCTTTCTGCTTCGAGTTGTTTCAGGTGTGTTAGGTTGTAATCGCTCATTGTCTTTTTGAAGCCGACGTTCTGTTGGTAAAGTTTTGGCGAGTCTGAGTCCAACACTGACATTCACTTAGTTCCAAACCGACGCGTTGGCGATCGAATTGGCTGACGTAATTGTTTTTCTCGACGGGTTAAACACAACATATTTTCAGTGAGTTCTCGCGGGATTATGGCAGGAAGGCAAGTTGCCATCTACCTCTCTTTTCGGCGAGAAAAAGGCCCAAAAGGCCCATCGGGAATTCTTTTGGGCTGAGAAAGCGCCAGCCTTCCGGTCCTGAATTGCAGTGAAATCGTCTGACCGTCACGGATTATGTGTTTGCGGGATCGGTATCCGTGACATGAGGCGGAGACCATGAGGTTTTCTAGCCATGAACTTTGTGAGCAGCAGTGCTGGTCGGGTCGTTCGGCGAGGCGTCTAAAGCCGATGTGGATGTTGTGACGCCGGAATGCCATGGGTCATCACACTCCAGGGTTTGGATTGGGCCGGTGGCTTGACAAATCAATCGAACAGGTAGCTGACAGATTCGTTGCGATGCACGCGACGAATGGCCTCACCCAGCAGTTCAGCCACGGACACGGTAGTCAGATTCAGCAAGCGGTGCGGCTTTGGAACTGGGCATGTGTTTGTGACGACGATTCCATCCACATTGGCACGCTCCAGACGTTCTATCGCAGGGCCGCACAGAACGGCATGGGTTGCAGCGAGGAAAATCCGACGGGCTCCGTGCGAGCGGACAACTTCCACCGCGCCGCAGATGGAACCGGCGGTGGTGATCATGTCGTCAAAAATCAGAGCGGTCTTGCCTTCGATCGGGCCCCCGATCAAATTGGCCTGACGGGTTTCCAGAGCATTCGCCCGGCGTTTATCGACGATCGCGAGCGACCCGCCCAGATGATCCTGATGCTGCAGCGTGCGTTTAATACTGCCTTCATCGGGGCTGATGATGACCAGTTCCTCTTTGGGAATGGCCATGGAGGCGAAGTGCCGGTCCAGAATCGGGGCCGCGTAAAGGTGATCCACCGGAACATCAAAAAATCCCTGGATCTGCGCGGCGTGCAGGTCCATCGCCAAAACGCGATGAGCGCCCGCCTGAACAATCAGGTTGGCAATCAGCTTCGACGTAATGGGAACTCGACCGGAATCCTTACGGTCCTGCCTTGCGTATCCAAAATAAGGCATCACAGCGGTAATGCGAGCCGCGCTGGCGCGGCGGCAGGCATCAATCATGACCAGCAGTTCCACCAGATTTTCATTCACAGGTGGACAGGTCGGCTGGATCAGAAAAACGTCGCAGCCTCGAATGTTCTGATTCAACTTGATGCTGATTTCGCCGTCAGGAAAATTCCCGACATCGACATGGCCGAGCCCAATGCCAAGATATCCGGCGATTTCCTTCGCCAGATCCGGATTTGCACGGCCACTCAGGATCGTCAGATGCTCGTACATACGTGTTGGACGGCGAAAGAGGCCGAATAGCTGGCTTGAGCGAAGAATAGGGCGGAGACTTGCCCGGTAATCGACTAAAACCGATCCGAAATCTCCCAGTCTGCGACGCTGAAGTGCATGCTGACAACCTCCATGCTTACTGTCAATCAGCGCAAGATGCGTCGGGCAGAGAAACTGAGGAGTGAAGATACTCGAACGGCCCAGACGTTAAAGACGGCCCAACAGGAGTAGCAGTCAGGTGGTCAGTGAAGACGTGGTGGACATCGCACTCAGCGGAGCGGCCACGGTCGCGGTAAACGGCTGAATAGGCAAGTAACTCGCTGTTCTCGGAGCTCTCAACGACCTTGAAGGAGACCGCATGAGGTTCGGTCCCATGCGGCACGAAGCTGATTTTTCCTGGATAGTTCTCCCCATGTACGGCGGGAAAGTTGACGTTCCAGAAGTGGCCTGTCGGCAATCGATATTTCTCAGCCATCATGGTCTGGATAACTCCAGTGACGTGCCGGGAGAGAATATTCCAGTCGACCGGAAAGTCCGAATGAAGCAGCCTGGACAACGCAATCGCCGGGATTCCCAGAATGGCGGCTTCACGCGCAGCGGCGGCGGTTCCCGAATAAAAAAGGTCCACGCCGAGATTTGCGCCCGGGTTGATTCCGGCGATGACAAAGTCAGGCCGTGTTTGCATTACATGGCACAAACCCAAGCGAATGCAGTCGGCGGGTGACGCGTGCGCAATTCGAATTTCACCGAACGGGGCTACGTTTTTTCGTTCGAGCCGAATGGCGTTTTTCGTGTCGACGGAATGGCCTTTGGAACTGTGACAAGTGGAAGGAGCCACGACCGTGACTTCCCCAAGCGGCAAAAGAGCCTGATAAAGAGCTGCAAGGCCGGGAGCATCATAACCATCATCATTGGTGATCAGGAATCGCATTAGGTTCTCTGTTGTTGGAACTGGCCTGTGGAATTTGCCCCAGCCGATCAGAACGGTCGTGACAGGCGGGCAAAGTGATCAAAAAAATTCGAAGCTGGAAGAAAGTGGCACAAGTCAAGATTGACCGCGGTCGGCGGAGACGGCGTGGGGTTCGCGACAAACCGCAGTTTTTGGAAAATCGGGAATTTTTTTTGAGGTATTTTTTGTTCCAAAATTCGATGACGGGCACCGCTGGACCGGACCTCCGCCCCTTGCCAGCTTGCAGGATGTCGACGTGGTGAGCCGCAAATCGCTAGCTGCGGGTGAGTATAAAGACACACCCACGGCAAACACCCGCGGCTAGCCCCTTGCGGCTCACGATTGTGACTAAATCGACAGTCTGCTTGCCTGGCAGGAAGCCAGGTTTCGCAGCGTTGCTCATGTTTCATCGTGCTAAACTTTGCGTTCCGGTTGGGCGAGCCAACCGGGGCGGCCTTGCGTTCGTTCACGGTCGCTGATTCCAAATCTTGCGCTCCTGCCTGGCGAGCTGGCACGGGGCGAGATCAAAATGTTGCCAATAACACCTTTCGACAGATTGCTAATTGTCGCGCACCCCCGGAGACGGCCTGCAAGATCGATTCGGTGCTGGAAATCCGCCTGCCAGTTTGAACCCTTGACTTTTCGCTTGTAACACGGCTCATGGCCGTCATCAAGTTCAACCAGCGGCCGTGCGTGCGTTGCCGCAGCGGGCTGAGTCACCTAGAATCATAGGACGGTCTCAGGAAATGTTTTCTTTCTGCAGTCCATTTTCTCATTACAACTCGTGAGCGGCCCCCCATGCTCGATCGGCGTGAGCTTTTTCCTAACGTAATCGAACTGAATTTTCAGGCGCGACGCCGACTCGGTTGCTGTGTGTATCTGATCTTCTCCGGCACCGACTGGATGCTGCTGGATATCGGATACACAGACACCGTTGAAGAGTTGATTAACCTGATTCGGCAGATGGATTTTCCGCTCGCGAACTGCAAGTATCTGGTGGCGACTCATGCCGACGCCGATCACGTGCAGGGTTTTCACCGAGCCAAAGAACTGCTGCCAGGATCGAAACTGGTTGCCCATCCGGATGCAAAGACCATTCTGGAAGGCAACGACCGGATCGCTTCATTCGCCGAAATTCCAGCGCAGGGAATTTCCATCGAGATGCCTGACTTCGTGATTGATCAGGAAGTCGACGAAGGCACAACTCTGGAACTTGGCACGCTGAAGGTCCAGGTCTGGCATACGCCTGGGCACGCGGTCGGTCAGTTGTCGTTTCGACTTGGGAATTTGCTGTTTTCCGGCGACAACATCTTCCGCGACGGCTGCGTCGGAAGTATCGACGCGCATCACGGCTCCGATCTGCCGGCCTTCATTGATTCGCTGAAACGAATTCAGAAAAGCAGCGTCGAATGGTTGCTGCCCAGCCACGGACCAGCCTTTAGGAATGATTCAAAGCTGCTTCAATCGGCCATCGATCGGCTGGACAAGTATCAGCACATGGCGGACTTTGGAACGTGTGCTGTGGACTGGCCTCTACTGGATGAATGGGAAGCTGAGCTGGCCAAAGGCCACAACCCGGCGACTTCCTGATCGTTCTCGTTTCTGTTGATCGCAGTTGAGCGGCCGGGCGTTTACCTTCGGACCGACGCAGCGTAGTTTGCAGGTGGAAGCTTTTCCTCTCGCTTAAGTGAATGCTTCTTTTCTCTTTCTTTCAGGCGTGAACTCATGAAAGACGTGCTCGACTTTGTCCGCCAGCAGCAGCCCATCTCGCTGGAGCAGCTCTGTAACTTCCTCCGCATTCCCAGCGTCAGTGCGGACAGTGCGTTCGCACCGCAGATGAAGGCGTGTGCCGAATGGGTCCGGTCGTCCATGGAAGAAGCCGGACTGACAGCCACGATTTATCCGACGAAGGGCCATCCAATCGTCTATGGCGAACGGCTTCATGATCCGTCACTGCCGACGATTCTCGTCTATGGTCACTACGATGTTCAGCCACCCGATCCATTGAATCTGTGGACGACACCCGCGTTTGAGCCGCAGGTTCGCGATGGGAAATTGTTTGCTCGCGGCGCCACCGACGACAAGGGCCAGCTGTTTACCCACCTGAAATCCATCGAAGCGTGGGTCAAAGTTAACGGCGAACTGCCGGTGAACATGAAGGTGTTGATCGAAGGTGAAGAAGAAGTCGGCGGCGCCAATCTCGACCACTTCCTGGAAACACACAAAGATCTGCTCAAGGCCAACGTTGCTGTGGTGAGCGACACAAGTCAGTATGCTGACGGAATCCCGGCGATCACCTGCGGCCTGCGAGGCATCGTGGCAGCGGAGGTTCGCCTGAAAGGACCGTCGAAAGATCTGCACAGCGGAATTTACGGGGGCAGCATTGCGAACCCTGTGAACGCGCTCGCAAAAATGTGCGGGAAGCTGGTGGGCGATGATGGTCGCATTCAAATTCCGGGCTTCTACGACGACGTGCTTGAGCTGACGACGATTGAACAGGAACAGTATGCCGCACTGCCATTTTCAGAACCGGCGTTTCTGAAAGAAGTCGGCAGTTCAGCTCCGTTTGGTGAAGCTGGCCGATCGACTCTTGTGCGTCGGACAGCTCGCCCGACCTGCGACATCAACGGCATCTCGGGCGGATATCAGGGAGAAGGCCCCAAAACGATTATTCCTTCTCGAGCCGTCGCGAAGATCACCTGCCGGCTTGTTCCGAAGATGAGCCCGACAAAAATCCTGGACGCGCTGGAGAAGTTTCTGAAGAGCAACTGTCCTCCGGGAATTGAATTCGAATTCAAGCGGTTCCACGGATGTGAAGCATTCGTCTTTGATCCGACCAGCGAATGGCTGACGGCCGCTCGCCGGGCTGTCGAAACGGCTTTCGGGCAGCCGCCCGTTCTGATCCGCGAAGGCGGCTCAATTCCGGTGGTTCTAAGCTTCAAACAGATCCTGGGAATCGATACGCTCCTGCTCGGCTGGGGCCGCAATTCGGACAACCTTCATAGCCCGGATGAACACATTCACGTTGTGGACTTTCATCGCGGAACGCTGGCCAGTGCCTGCCTGTGGGGCGAACTGGCAAAGGTCAAGAAGTAAGCTTCGGCAGACGCAGCACAACTAAGAACGCCTCACAAAACCGGGACTGGCTCCCGGCCATGCCGTAAAACGCTGAAGAACCCGACACAGGAGGGTGCCTGTCCCGGTTTTGTGAGTGCCCGGCAGGTCAAAGTTATGTTGTCGAAGTCTCAGCCAGATCAGCGGTTCTCAATTTGACGGGCTCGCTGATCGTCCATTTGAAAAACGTTTTCAACCACGAGCATCATTGCTCGGTCCACGAAACACCGTCAGGAGTTCCTTCAATGCTGGATCTGCAGTTCATCTGCGATCATCGTGACGAAGTCGTCGATAACTGCAAAAAACGCGGCGTTGAAGTGAACGTGGATGCGGTGATTCGCCTTCGCGATGAGCGAAACGCGTTGATCGCGAAAGGCGATGAACTGCGACGCCAGCAGAAGGAAGTGTCTGCGCAAATTCCAAAAGCGTCGGCCGCCGAACGTCCGCCTCTTGTTGAACAGGGCAAGCTGCTTCGTGATCAGGTCGGCCAGACCGAAGAATTGCAGAAGAAGATCGAAGAACAACTTCGCGAAGAACAGATTCGCATCCCCAATATGACTCACCCGTCGGCTCCGATTGGTGGCGAAGGTGATGCGTTTGAATTGCGAGTCTGGGGTGAGAAACCGAAGTTCGACTTCAAACCGAAAGATCATGTCGAGATCGCCGCCCACCTGGATCTGATCGATTTTGAAGCGGGGGCTCGCGTTGCCGGGTCTGGATTTTACTTCCTGAAAAACGACGCCGTGATGCTGGAGATGGCGCTGGTGCAGTTCGCGCTGACGAAGCTGCGCGGCGAAGGGTTTACGTTGTTCACAACGCCGGACCTTGCACGCGACACGGTGCTTGAAGGGATCGGGTTTAATCCACGCGGCAACGAGACTCAGATTTATTCGGTTGCGAACAGCGATTTAAGCCTTGTGGCGACGGCGGAAATCACGCTGGGGGGAATTCAGAAGGATCAGATTCTGGATGTTGCCGCCCTGCCGCTGAAGTATGCCGGATTGTCGCACTGTTTTCGTACTGAAGCCGGGGCCGCGGGCCGCGCTGGTCGCGGGATTTACCGCGTGCATCAGTTCACGAAGGTGGAAATGTTTGGCTACACCGGTCCCGACCTGAAGGACTCCGATGCTCTGCATCTGGAAGTGCTGAGAATCGAAGAAGAAGTCTTCCAGGCGTTGGGCATTCCTTACCGAGTCATCGATACCGCCTCAGGCGATCTTGGAGGCCCAGCGTATCGGAAGTTTGATATCGAAGCGTGGATGCCGGGCCGTGGTGACGGTGGTGAGTACGGCGAAGTGACCAGTGCGTCCAACTGCACTGACTACCAGGCTCGGCGGCTGAACATTCGCTGCAAGAGCCCCGACAAAAAGGGGACTCAGTTCGTGCAGACTCTGAACGGTACGGCTATTTCCTGTGCGCGTGCTATCATCGCTGTTCTGGAAAATTATCAGCAGGCCGATGGCAGTGTGGTCGTGCCCACAGTGCTTCGCCCATGGATTGGCAAAGACGTGATCACAAAAGGTTGATGCCGAAAGTTGGTCGCCTGAATATGGACTCTGGTCAACGCCGTTTGCTGGCGATCGAATCTTCCTGTGACGAAACCGCAGCCGCAGTGGTACGGGAAGACGGCGCGGTTCTTTCCAGCATCATTGCATCGCAGTTTGAGTTGCATGAGGAATGGGGCGGCGTTGTCCCGGAGATTGCCTCGCGGGCGCACGTGCGAAGAATTCTGCCCGTCATTCAGGCTGCACTGCGAGAAGCCGGCTGTGTGCCGGGTGATCTGAGTGCCATTGCCGTAACGACAGAACCGGGGCTCGTTGGTTCTCTTCTGGTCGGATTGACCGCGGCCAAGACGATGGCCATGAGTCTGCGGATTCCACTGGTCACGGTCAATCACGTGGAGGCTCATATCTACGCGTGTGGAATGGGCCAGGACCAGTCGATCTATCCGTGCGCGGGATTCGTCGTCAGTGGCGGTCACACCAATCTTTATGACTGCCGCTCGGCAACAGAATGTAAGCTGATCGGCGGCACCACGGATGACGCGGCAGGCGAGGCCTTCGACAAGGTCGCCAGAATTCTCGATCTGCCCTATCCGGGCGGGCCATCAATCCAGCAGGCCGCGAAGCTCGGTAATCCAAGGAAGTTCAACATGCCGCGACCGCTCATTCATAGCGGTCGACTGGACTTCAGTTTCTCGGGGCTGAAGACCGCTGCGCTCTACGCGGCGCGCGGTGTTCCGGGGCCGAATCAGTTGAGTAAAACCCCGCCTGATCGGGTGAACGATCTGGCAGCAGCGTTTCAGGAAGCGGCTGTGGAAGTGCTGGTCGTTAAATGTCGCATGGCCGTTCGCCAGCTGGGATACTCCCGTCTGTGCGTCGGCGGCGGTGTCGCGGCCAATCAGTTGCTGCGTGATGAATTGCAGAGAATGGCCAAAAAGGAACGCATTGATCTGCTGATCGCTCCCATGGCACTGTGCACTGATAATGCGGCGATGGCCGCCATTGCCTGGGACCTGCTCCGGGCCGGAAGCATCGCATCACTTGACGCAGACGTTCTGCCCGGACTGGTTCGGCATGATTTCCATCAACGCAAAAAGTGAGATCCGGAATTAACCAGATTCCAGCAGTGCAGATTGACATCAAAGTTGGCCACCCTACGATGGCTATCATGATAACTCGCATCCTCACCGCTTTGCCGGTCTACAACGAAGTGTCGCATGTTGCCGCAGTTCTATCCGAGCTGCAGCATCATACGAAGGAAATTCTGGTCGTCGACGATGGATCGACCGACGGCACGGCCGATGTGCTGAAAAACTTTCTCGGGATTCATGTGGTCCATCATGCGCCCAACCGTGGCTATGGTGGGGCTTTAAAGACCGCCGTTGACTTTGCACTTGAAAATGCGTTTGATGTGCTGGTGACGATGGATTGCGACGGTCAGCATCAGCCCTCGCTGGTCAAAGAAATTGCCGCGATGGTGCATGGCGAAGATGGACCGGTGGACATGGTGTCAGGTTCGCGATACCTGCGCGCGTTCTCCGGCGACAGCATTCCGCCCATTGAACGTCGCCAGATCAACGCCAGCATTACGGCGTGCCTGAACGAGCAACTCGGGCTATCGATTACCGACGCCTTCTGCGGGTTTAAGGCGTATCGAGTCCCCGCGCTGGTGGACTTGGACATTACCGACACGGGTTATGCGATGCCGCTGCAACTTTGGGTGCAGGCCGTGGATCTGGGCTGGAAGATTCAGGAGTTTGCGGTGCCGCTGATTTATTTGGACGAAAAGCGATCATTCGGAGGTTCTCTGGACGACGCTAAAATTCGCCTGGCTCACTACCAAAGCGTGCTGAACGCCGAGCTTGAACGTCGCGGAATGTCGCAACGATTTACCGCCGATTGTGGCTCATCGGCTAAATAAAAAAAAGCCCGCCATCTTTTGCAGATGCCGGGCTTCCGATTTTGTCTGACCTGCGAATGATTAGCGAGCTTCAGGTGGAAGAGGAACTGGTCGTTCTTCGGCATCCAGAACCTGTGATTCAGTGACTTCTGCTGCTGTGGTCGACCCGGTTTCCGTGATGGTATCCGTCTGAGAGAAGCGAGTCATTCGGCGATCAAGAATGACTCGTGCGGCTTCGCGGACTTCTTCTTCGCCCAGGCGTCGCAGGTTGCCGATCTGTGTCAGCGGCTCAACCACATGAGCGACTCGACCCAGAGTGGATTCCATCATGGCCAGTTCAACCAGTGTGCGGCGGAGGGTTTCGAGCGACTTAACATGAACAGCCACTTCTGTGCGGAAGTCGTCCATGATTTCAAGATTCTGAATGGCGGCGGATACCTGCTCAGACTGCTGACTCAGGCTGCTCTGAAGAGTCAGCAGGGAGTCCAGATTTTCTCGGGCTGATGACAACTGCAGGTCTTTTCCATTCAGGCTGTCGTTGAGAGCGACCAGCGTGCGAGCGTTCTCCTGAGCAGTCTGCAGGTTGCCTGTTGTCGTCAGCACTTCCTGCTTCAGGGCTTCCAGACTGGCCACGCCGGTGCGGGCGGAATCCATGTCAACAGCAGCCGACTGAACGGAATTCTTCAAGCCGACGAATTCGTCGAATTTCTGAGCGGCAACCATGACGTCTTCAGACTGGGCCACCATTCGCTGAGTGAGGTCGGTGAGATTCGTCACACCCTCACTGGCTTTTTCATAGCCGTTGGATGCTGCAATCAGGCGGCTCTGAAGGGCAACCAGACCTTCGAGAGAATTGCCGGCCACTTCAGTGGATTCAGCACCCTCAAGAATGGCCTTCTGCAGATCCTGAATGGCAGCCAGCTGGGTGGAGGCCTTAACAGTCTGTTCCTGAGTGCTGATGATTCGGTCGTTCAGAGCCGACACTTTGTCGATCGCACCCATGGCCACTGTGGAGGCATCAGCTTCCTGTTCAATACTGGCTCGCAATGACTGAATTTCTGAAACGCTCTTCTTGAGTGAATCCAGACGGGCTGTCTGATCTTCCAGGCCCGTCAGCAGGTCGTTCGTTCTGAACACGGAATCTCGTGCCGCGACCAATTTGTTCATGCTGTGTTCGGACGAATCAATGCGAGCCTGAATTGAATCCAGTCGTCCCTTTAGCGGGCCAACCATCATCAGCTGCATCCCGAAAAACACAACACCCAGGGACATCAGCATGGACATCCATATGAAGCTGCGGAAGCCTCGTAATTCCTGAGTAGCAGACCGGCGGACTGTTGTCGTTGAAGCGTTCAAGTGATTTCCTTCACGTTTCGAACAGCGAAATTGAATTCGCAGGATAAAGCAAAACACATAACAAACGCGCACTGCGTTGACTCGCCGTGTTGCTGCGGGTTCGTCCCGCGGGATGGCCTTGCCCCAGGGCTTCAGCGGCGTCTCTGCCTTCTTGTATCGCCGTCAGACTCATGTGCAGTTTGCCTGATTGACTGCTTTCGGCGTCTTTTGCCGAAACGCAAAACGAGGGGGAATCGAATAATCCGAAAGTAGCGGCTGAACGATCGTTCGCAATATCAGAACACGACACGCCTGTTCAGTCTCCGCGGGAACCCACTGCCACGCACCCCGTGACGCTGCGAATGCAAATCAATGACGCGATCGAAATCGTCGCTCGCCACCGGCACCCCGCCGACATCGGCACTCTGAATCTGTGTATGGCTGTGCCATTTTGTGTCTTCATCGCTGCTGGGCGGCATTGCGGACTGGTTCGGCTTGAAGCTCGGCGTTTGTTTGATCAATGCGAGCCCGCGATCCCACTGTCAGCTGCTGGCTCCGCGGTAGTGATCCAGCGACCAAAGAAACACGCGGCGGGAGATCACAAAACAGATTCCGGCAGCGATCAGGGAAATCAAAGCAAATCGCCAGTCGGTCAGTGTTCCCGTGATAATCTGAGCAGGAACGGTGACGACCAGCAGGATGGGCACCAGCCACGAAAATGCGAATTGCAGGACTTCCCCGGTTTCCACGCGACTGGGATCATGCCCATCGTAAATGCTGCGAGGATACTGTGCGAAAATTGTGATGTAGAACCAGAAGTCATACAGGCCCTGATTCCGACCAAACCAAATGCTTGAGCAGGCCATGGTGATCATCATGGAATAGAAAAAAACAACCGCCACTCCCACATAGAAAAAATAGATCAGCACCTGCCCGATCAGCAGCGCATGACCGATGTGGTAAAGAGCCCAGACAAGCAAAGCGATGGCCAGCAGCATCTGGCTGACCATGGCCAGACTGATCCGTTCCAGAGAGACAAGAAACTGGGAATCGACGGGTTTAAGCAGGGAAAAATCCAGTTTTCCCGTCCGGATGTTTTCACAGAATGCCGCGCAGTTGGGCATAAAAAAAGCTTCCACGATGGAATTGATCAGCATTCCCGTGGCCATGAATGCGAAGTACTCGTGCTTTGTCCATTCCTGAATCTGATCCACTTCACCGTAGATCATGGCAAACAGAGCGACCCGCGCGACAAACCAGAACAGCCGCGTGACCACCTGAATCAGAAAGTTCGCAGGGAACATCATTTCGCGAATCAACGAATTGCGAAAAAAGGTGTAGCAAAGGCGAACGTAGAAGAGCATTTTACAAACTGTGAATGAAGCGGCATGAAGAACAACAGGGCTTGGTACCAGCGGCAGTTCGCAGTATCGCGAACCCAATCCCGTAACGCCAGCGGAGGAAATCTTTGAGACTCTGTTGCGCCGCCACAATTCTGCGACAATCTGCCCAGCGAAGGATTCGTGGCTGCCAGACAAGTATCGTGATGTCTGTTTTCCCATAAGCGGACCACCGAAGCCACCGTTCCTGAATTCGGACTCGCCCGAGACAGATCCACTTTGCAGGACATTCATCAATGGCACAGTCACCTCCGCTGGCCTCATTCTGGAAGCTCGAACCTGGTTGCACCTATTTGAATCATGGTTCGTTCGGGCCTTCACCGCTGCCTGTGCAACAGGCCCGTTCGCGATGGACCGAAAGGCTGGAACAGCAACCGATGCGTTTCTTCTGCCAGGACATGGAAGAAGAATTGGAACGCACTGCCGGCGTGCTGGGACAATTTCTGGGGACGCAGCCCGATCGTCTGGCTCTGGTCGACAATGCCACGTTCGCGATGAACATTGTTGCGGCGAGTACGACCTTGAAAAGCGGAGAGGAAATTCTCCTGACCGATCATGAATACGGGGCCGTGAAAAACATCTGGCAGGCAAAATGCCGGGAAACCGGAGCAAAAATTGTCACCGCCACACTTCCTTTTCCACCGACTTCGTCCGGCGTGGTGGAAGCCATTGAAGCCGCGATTACCTCAAGAACGCGAATGATCGTCGTGAGCCACATCACATCGGCCACGGCCTGCATCCTGCCGATCAAAGCGATCTGCCAAATGGCTGGCCGCCACAAGATTTCGGTGTGCGTCGATGGTCCGCATGCTGTCGCGATGCTGGATCTCAACCTGAACGATCTGGGCTGCGATTACTATTGCGCGAGCTGTCATAAGTGGCTTTGTGCCCCATTCGGCAGTGGCTTCCTTTGGGTTCATCCTCGGCATCAGTCATTGATCCGATGTTCCATGGTCAGCTGGGGCGGAAGTATTGCGGGCCGCCGCGCGTCATGGAAAGATCGTACCAACTGGCTGGGGACTCGCGATCCCTCGCCGCTGCTGGCGATCGCCGATGCCATCGAATTCTTCAATGACGAACGTCTGAAGGCTTTTCGAAGTCATTCGCATGCCCTGCTGACTCATGCAAGAAAAGAAGTGCTGAGTATCCCGGGAACCGGCCCGTTTTGCACACCGGCCGAAACAGACTTTGTCAGCATGGTGGCGATCGAACTGCCACAGTCCAATGGCTGGAAGCCCGGCTATCATGGGCATCCGGATGCCATGCAACTGGCTCTGCGTGATCGATATCAGATTGAGCTGCCTGTGGGTTCGTGGAACAATCGCCGATTCATGCGAGTCTCCGCTCATTTGTACACGACGCCGCAGGACATTGAAAAAATGCTCGCCGCCGTTCGGGAACTCGTTTGAAGGCTGGCCAGTTCTGCACCCGCCCCGCAGCTTGCCTGGCACGAGCGAACGTATTGTGATTCGACCACGGCAAGGGGATAGAAAAAGGGGACATTCTACTTATCAGGGCGTTTTGGCCTTCCTCGCGGACGAAGGGAAGATTCAAGTCCGAGCTGTGCTGCAGTTCTGGCCTGCCAGCGAGGATCACCGAACGGTGTACCCCGAGCAAGGCTGTGACGGAGAGACTTGAGTTCGGCTTCTGTTTCCACACCGTTGACATGGCGAGTCCACTGAGCGGGCTTCAGAATCGGTCCGTCACACCGCAATCCGTCGGCGCCGTTCCGAGCGGTTGGTTTCACACTGGACCACTCCCAGTCCTGACGTCGGTCGACCATGTTGGCCCGCAGCGGATTGCGTTCGACATAACGCAGGACCGTCAGATAGTGCTCGTCCGACTGAACCGGAAACGCCTTGAAGCGGCCCTGCCAGACATGGCCGCTGCCCTTGTAGTGCCGATGATAACGCCGAACGTGTGACGTCATGAGCCATTGCATCCAGCGAGTCAGGTCTCCATCCTCATGCAGCCATAACAGCAGGTGGAGATGGTTTGTCATCAGACAAAACCCAGCCAACCGCATCCGAGACTTTCTCGTGAGCCTCCCGCATCAGATTCACAAACGCAGCGGAATCGTCCTCGTTGTGAAAGACGTCGTTGCGGCCATTGCCCCTGTTGAGGACATGGTAAACCAAGCCACCGCGAGATGCTCTGGAGGTTCGTGGCATAAGCAGACCTTACCCGCACAAACAATCCATGTAAATCGGAACTGATCAGCCCTTGACGGCATTCTTTGTTCCAGTGGTCAGCAGTGAGACCCCAACCAGAGTCAGAAAGCCCAGCGGGATGGTGACGATTCCCGGCTGGCTGAACGGCATGATCGCATCCGCCGCGTCGAGTCCGTAGACCTTCGAATACGCTTCGCCGCTCAGCAGAATCCAGGTCATCGAAGAAACCATTCCGACAACGATGGCGGCAATGATTCCCTGACGAGTGACTCTGGGCCAGAACAGGATCATCACCAGAGCCGGCAGGTTGGCCGACGCCGCAACGCTGAATGCCCAGCCAACGAGGAACGTGGGGTTCATCTTCTGAAACAGAATTCCCAGAGCAATCGCAATGGCTCCGACGACAACTGACGACATTTTTGCGATGCGCACCTTTTCGCCGTCCGTCATTTTCCAGCCCAGCGTGCTGCTCATCAGGTCATGCGTCACCGCGCCGGCGGCCGCCAGAATCAGACCGCTGACGGTACCCAGAACGGTGGTAAACGCAATAGCCGAGATCGCTGCGAACAGCCATGTGTTCATTCCTTTGGCAAGCAGTGGCGCGGACATGTTTTCATCGCTGACATCCAGAGAACCGCTGGTCATGGCGCCGAGCCCGAGATACAGCGTGAGCACATAAAACAGACCAATGCTCGTGATTCCCACGATGGTACTTTTTCGCGCGCTGCTGGCATCTTTCACTGTGTAATAACGAATCAGAATATGCGGCAGCGACGCTGTCCCACAAAACAGCGCCAGCATGAGCGACAGAAAGTTGACTTTGTCGAACAGCTTTTCGCTGCGAATTCCCTTAAACGTCGGATGCTCACCCGGCCGCAACACCTCCGCCCCCGTCGTCAACTTGGGGAAGTAAACCACTGTTTCGCTCTTATCAATGTGAGCGATCTTTTCGTTTCTCCACAGGATCATTTCGCTGTTCTGCAGAGTCCGAAGGAACTCAATCGGCGACAGCGGACCGGTTTCGGTTTTTCCGTCTGGCAGCGAAACAATGTGTCCGACTGGATGTAGCTCAGGTTCGCCCTTTTTTGTGCCCTTTGGCTTACCGTTGACCAGCCGCTTTCCGTCCACGGTTTTAGTCTGCGTCTGAGCTTCCGAGAGCTCAATATTGTTGGCCGATTGAATGGGAAGTTCGCGAACATGCCAGACTGAGATGTCCTTTGTCTCACGGTTCTGCAGACGCACAAAGTTTTTGTCAAATTTTTCCCAGCCGTTGTCCGCCGGAAGAACGTCAACATTGACGACATCGCCAATCGTTCCATCGTTATTTGTCAGGTCATCAGGCGACACCTTCATGGTCAGGAACTCATGACCATCCGTGCCGCCTTTGGTCACCGTGAAGCCGCGGTCAAGGATCATCCAGGTCAGAATGGCGCTGAAGATCACCAACAGGCCACCTTTGAGAAACTGAACCCAAGTTGTGGACACCATTCCAGCAGTGACCACGATCAAAATGACCACAGTCCCGACCATCACAACACCGACCCACTGATCAAATCCCAGCAGCGGAGTCACCAGAGCTCCGGCGCCCACCATCTGCGGAATCAGATAGAAGACGCTCACGACCAGCGTACTGATTCCGGCAGCCAGCTTGATGCCGCGGGAGTTGAATTGAGAATCGAGGGCGTCGGCAAAAGTGAATCGACCCAGTCGCTTCATCGGTTCGGCAACAACAAACAGGGCCACAATCCAGCCGGCCAGATAGCCAATGGAGTACAAAAATCCGTCGTAGCCGTAGAAGGCGATCATGCCACAGATGCCAAGGAACGATGCGGCCGACAAGTAGTCACCGGCGAAGGCGATGCCGTTGACAAACCACGGAATCTGGCCGTGGGCGGCAAAATAACCTTCGGAGGATTTCGCCTTTCCGCCCAGCCAGAAGCTCAGTCCCAGGGTGAAGCCAACAAATGCAAAGAAAATCGCGACGGCCTGCCAGGAAGATTCGTAGATCACGCTTTTGGCTCCTCATCGTTCGAGCCAGTTCCGGATGCATCACCGCAGAGCAGTCCGTAGACGGCGGACAAAATGATCGCCCCAAAGATCAACCCGAAGCCATACAGAACAGCGAGATTCAAACCGGCGATCGGCGTTTGTTCCATGCTGGCCGGATAAAACGCGTTGATAAAAACAAAACCGCCGTAGAACAGCAGATAAACGGCAAACAGGATCAGGCCGGTTCTGGAGTTGCGTGAATTCATGGTCACCTCAGATTCTGTACAGGAGTTCGGCAGGATACAGTCCCGCCGGTCCCTGTAAAGCGTGGGGGCAACACCGCGATTAAATGGTCGTCAGCGATTGGATCGCCGTTGGTCTGCTGTGATGATTCAACGACCGAGCTTCAGTCGTTCAGGCCCCAGACGCCGTCCCAGCGAACGAAGCCTTCGATGGCTTCGTATTCTGCCAAACCCAATTTGTCATACCGACGGGCGGTGTCGGCATTGCGAGCTTCCGCGCGCTGCCAGAATTCTCGCATGTCGGCACCAGGGAACAGTGCCCGGTCCTTTTGAGATTCATGCTTAAAGATCGCATTGCGTTTTTGTTTAACTTCCTGCGGGCTGAGCGGCACAGCCATTTCGACCTGATGCACTGGCCATTCCTGCCAGGCCCCACGGTACAGCCAGACTTCGCAATCCTTGAACCAGTCATCGTTGCGGCAAACATCGCAGGCCTGGAAGATGGCCTTTAGACAGACGCGATGCGTACCGTGCGGGTCCGTTAAATCCCCGGCGGCGTAAATCTGATGCGGCTTCAGGTTCCTGAGCAGCTCGACCACGATCTGAATGTCGTCTTCACCCAGCGGCTTCTTTTTGACTCCGCCCGTTTCGTAAAACGGCATGTTCAGAAAATGCAGATTTTCGTTCACCACGCCACAGCAGCGAGCTCCCGCACGCGCTTCGCCCTGGCGAATCAAACCCTTGATCTGCTGAATTTCTTTGCTGTCCACCTGTCCCGGCTGCTTGTTCTTCAGAAATTCTTCGACATGCTGGTCCAGCTGCGAAATTTTTTCGGACATCAGCCCGAATGCCGCGCAGTAGTCAGACACGAATTCCGTGAAACGCAGCGTATCATCGTCGAACACAGCAATGTTGCCCGAAGTCTGATAGGCAATGTGGACCTGATGTTCCTGGTTCGCCAGGCGAATCAATGTTCCGCCCATCGAAATGACGTCGTCGTCCGGGTGCGGAGAAAAGCACAGCACGCGTTTCGGAAAGATATGATCAAACGGCTGAGGCCGGTCGCCCGGACGTTTGGCGTGCGCCGGTTTGCCGGCCGGCCAGCCCACAATGGTGCTCTGAAGATGCCGAAAGACGGTCAGATTAATTTCGTAGGCCGCCCCGTATTCAGCCAGCAGATCCTGCAGACCTTCTTCGTTGTAGTCAGAATCGGTCAGCTTCAGAATCGCCTTGTTCATCTTCTCTGACAACCAGATCACCGCGCGGCGAATGATCGAAGGTTCCCAGACAACGCTGTCGACCAGCCACGGCAGACGCATGCGAGTCAGCCCGGATGTGGCCGCCTGATCCAGCAACATTTCCACATTCGGATGCCGCTGCAGATAGGTCGCAGGAATCGAGGGTGTCATCTCCCCCTCAACGGTCTTCGCGACGATTCCCGATTTGTTTTCTCCGAAGGCCAGAATGTAAATTTTACGGGCTTCCAGAATCGTTCCCACACCCATCGTGATGGCGCGCCGTGGAACATTTTCTGCCCCGAAGAAGTCACTGGCCGCATCAATGCGAGTGACAGTGTCCAGCGTGATCATGCGTGTGCGAGTCGACTGGTCGGAACCCGGTTCATTGAAACCAATGTGGCCTGTGCGTCCAATGCCCAGAATCTGAATGTCGATTCCTCCGAACGACGCGATTCTCGCTTCATAGTCGCGACAAAAATCAGCAACCTTCTCAACCGGCAGAGTCCCGTCGGGGACGTTCGCGTTTTCGGGCTTGATGTCAATGTGATTGAACAGATGTTCCCGCATGAACCGGACATAACTCTGCAGATCTTCCGGCTGCATCGGATAATATTCGTCGAGATTGAACGTCACGACGTTCGCGAACGAGAGGCCTTCTTCTTTGTGCATCCGCACGAGTTCGGCATAAATCCCCGTGGGAGTTGACCCGGTGGCGAGACCCAGAACACAGTGCTTTCCTTCGGCCTGACGCAATTTGATCAGCAATGCGATTTCTGTGGCAACCTTGCGTGCGGCCTCCTTCGCGTTCCCAAAGATCGTGCATCGCAAACGTTCCAGTTGACGGGTGTCCTGCCTAAGGTTCATTTCAATCGTAATCCGTGAAGATGGCTGAAGGAATTTCGAGCGGAATCAAAGTCTAACGGCTCGGCGACACTTTTCATGCGTCTCACGGGACTATAATGCGGATTGTGGTTCGGACAAACCAGACTTTGGCCAGCGGTCGGAATGTGAGAACGCGAAGGCTTTTGGCAACGCGATCCGTAGATCGCTGACAGCAGTCTATCGCATCACAAGCGGAAGTCAGGGTCCGATAACGCACTCTTTTTGAGACTCCAACGATGGCTTGCCACAGGAATCGAACTTCGACACGAAGGCGCAGTGTGTCCCGATCGAACCGGGCAGCAATTGCTCATGCAAATAAATGGGCTGGCGAGATCTGAAAAGTGGGACACAACTGGAAATAGGCTGGGTGTTGATTTAGCGGCAACCCGAAGCGTCAGTTTTGAAGTTGCGCTATTCGACAACTCGCGCGATCAATCTGGCCGAAAAGAAAGGCTGTTTATCATAACCCGAAGCGTCAGCGAGGGATTTTAGGGAGCGCAGCCAAAACGCCAAAACTCAATCCCTCACTGACGTTTCGGGTTGGGATTGTGAGAAACGCCCAACTTCAAAACGGACGAGCCGGGCTTCCAGAATGACTCCATTACCAAGCCGAGAGGTTCTCGTTCTGGTTCAGCTTAATCGGCCAGACGCTTCAATCGGCCAGACATCCACAACGTGGCCATTTTCGTGAATCACCATTTCTCGGTAGAGATTACACGTTGTGCAGGCATGGCTGGGAATCAGATGCAGTGCCTGGCCAATTGACCACTCCGGCGCGTCATTGATGACCACATGTTCTTCCGCCAGAAAGAAGGGAACCACTACGTTTGGATAATCGCGAATTCCCGGCACACCGAATTCTGCACCGGCTCCTTTGACTCCGACGTCCAGCACCGCTTTGCCTGGAGCCGGCCGACTGATGACTCGCACTAGAATCGACATCGCGATTTCAAATTCCGGCGCGAGTCGGAAATATTGACGGTCCATTGTGGCGTACGTCCCCGCCTGAATTTCATCCACGCCGTCCATCGCGCCGGTGCTGTCGTATGTGGCGCTTGAGCAGCCACTGATGCAACGCACTGGAATTCCTGCGTCCTCCAGCAGGCGACGAGTTTCCACGGCCAGCTGCATGGCCGCCTGAGACTGCGTTCTCCGCTGGTCTCGATCAATCACATTGACCAGATGCCCTTCGTAGGCCTGAATCCCATCAAACTGCACGCCGGGCAGTGTCAGGATTTTCTTCGCCAGCTCAACGACGGATTCTCCCGGCGGCAGGCCACATCGTCCCATGCCGATGTCGACTTCAATCAGCAGATGAACAGTAGCATTCGCAGCAACGGCCGCATCACTGATGGCCTGAGCCTGATCGAGATGATCCACGGCAACAGCCACGTGGGCTCGCTTTGCCAGAGCCACAAGACGCTGGACCTTTGCGGCTCCGACAACCTGATTGGCGATCAGGACGTTTGTCACGCCGTGGTCAACCAGCACTTCCGCTTCGCCCAGCTTTGCACACGTCATTCCCACGGCACCGGCCGCGAGCTGCCGTTTGGCGAGCGTCACACATTTATTGTTCTTGAAGTGCGGACGAAGCTTTGAAGATCGGTTTGCAAAAAAGCCGGCCATGCGCGCCAGATTGCGATCACTGGCCGCCCGATCCAGAAGCAGCGTCGGCGTATCAAGGTCCTCAATGGCAAGACCAATCCGCGGGTCGGAGCCAGACACGGGTGATTCGGACGCGGCAGCCATTATTCCGGCCATCGTGATTTCTCCGTTCCCAGGGAATACAAAATTGCTTTGGAAGTACAGTACTCATGTGCGGCTTCGTCAAAACCCAGTTCCGCTCCAATGCCGCTTAGCTTGTAGCCAAAGACTGGCACATTAGGACGCAGAGCTCCGCCGCCGTTGATCGCGATGCGGCCCGCTTTCACCTGCCGAGCGACTCGCAAAGCGCGAGTCCCGTCAGATGTCCAGATGTTGGCCATCAGTCCGAACTCACAGTCGTTCGCAATTCGAATCGCTTCGGCCTCGTCCTTGTACGTCATTACGCTCAGCACAGGTCCGAAGACTTCTTCGCGAGCCACCGTCATGTCAGGCGTGACGTGGTCGAACACCGTCGGCGGATAAAAACAATCGGACAGGTTTTCAGGTCGCTTTCCGGTGAGCACACAGCGGGCTCCTTCCTGTTCGGCTTTCGCCACGGAACGCTTTACCGTTTCGCAGTGTGCAGGCGTGGCGAGGCAGCCCAGTTGCGTGTTCGCGTCCGTCGGGTCACCTTGGCGAAGATGACTCACCTTGGCCACGATGCGTTCCATCAGATCATCGTGCTGGCTGTGATGCACAAGCAGGCGAGATCCCGCGACACAGACCTGGCCCAGATTGTAGAAGATCCCGGTGATGACACCGTTGACCACATTGTCGATGGGTGCATCGGGAAACACGATGCTCGGTGTCTTGCCGCCAAGTTCCAGCATCACACCTTTCATTCCGATTTTTGCAGCTTCCAGCATCTGAGCACCCGTCTGATGCCGTCCGGTGAACGTGATTTTGTCCACGCCCGGATGACGAACAAGCGCGGCCCCGGCTTCGGCACCTGTCCCGTGAATCACGTTGATCACGCCCGCCGGAAATCCAACTTCATGCGCCAGTTGGGCAAGCATCAGCGCTGACAGCGGCGAAACTTCTGACGGTTTCAGCACCACCGTGTTTCCGCAGGCCAGAATGGGAGCGAGCTTGATGGCGGCATTGGTGAGCGGAAAATTCCAGGGGACGATTGCTGCAATCACGCCCATCGGTTCGCGAATCTGCAGGGTCAGGTTGTCCGGCAGAGTCCCAAAGCATTTTCCGGAAATCTTGTCGGGCAGGCCTGCGTAGCTTTCGAACAGATCGGCCGAGCAGGGAATGTCAAAACTGCGAGTGTCGCGGATCGGCTTTCCGACATTCAGCGTGTCGGTCATCGCGAGGTCTTCAAGGTTCTCGCGAATTTTCTCGGCCAGCCGATACAACAAACGGCCTCGATGAAGAGGATCCATCCGCGGCCATTCACCGCTGTCGAAAGCTCGCCGGGCCGCCTTCACTGCGCGATCCACATCATCCGGCTCGGCCAACGCGATCTCTGCCAGAGGCAACCCGGTGGCCGGATTGGTGACCGTCCATGTGCGTCCGGAAGAACCGTCGCACCATGTTCCGTCGATAAACAACTGCTGGGGCCAGACTGGCATGATGGGTCTCCCGTTCAGACTTTGCAGTGGCAGATTTCTATAATTCGCAGTTCGTGGTGGGGCCGTGTTGTAGAACGATCGGCGAGCTCTCGCCAGCCTTCCGCCGCGAGATTCGTGGGCTTCAGAAACTGCTGCCGCTGATGAGCCCCGATTGCGTGCGTTCTGAAGTTGTGCTTTTCGAGATCCAGGGTGATCAACTGGTTTAAGCACCCACGCACAAGATATTGGGCATAAATTCGTTTAACGGCGAGCCGTAGGCGTAGGCAAATTCACAGAAAACCGACGCCTTCGGCTTGCCGTTGAAACGAAGAAGCTGATGCACAGGTGCGAACGGGAAAGGGAATTCTCACAACCCGACGTGTCGGCGAGAGATTTTTGGGCATACAGCCGAACGGGTGAAACCAATCCCCGCCCACCCCCTTACGCTTCGCGTTTCGAAATCTGAAAACGCGCAACTTCAAAACGTTCAGCTTGAACGCCAGTTGCAGCAAGCGGGAGACCTATCAGTACTCCCCACACTGCAGGGCAATGTTTCAGTATTACGCAGTGAAAATAATTCCCTCGACCCAGTGGAAGATAATGGCAGGTAGCTCGCATTCAGCGGCGAATAATTCGAAATTCGAAAAAAGTTTCCACTTTAGGGCTGGCTTTATGGCCTCATAATTCCATATTTCGACAGACGCGATAACGTCTCTGAACGATGTTCAGATTTCGCCGACTTAAAATCCTAAGAGTTTTTTAAGATTCTGTGCGTTTTACCGAAATCGGAATAATGAAACACTGCGGCAGGCGCGTTTGAGAGACATTCGGTCGGCTGACCATTCTGCAAAAAGGTCACCGGAAGGAACAGTGCCGCTGATTTTTGAAAAGTCGAGGATGAACTCACCTTAAGGTGAATGTTAATCGGGCCACAATTTGTTCAACATTGCGATGTGAAACGCGTCATCAGTCTGTGATGGGGCGTTCTTATTTTTGTGTTGATTCATGATGGGTTTTCTTTTTTTTGAATGGAAGTGCTGGAATGGTCGAAAGAATTAGTCGCCGCAACGGTCGCGGCTTTACGTTGATTGAGCTTTTGGTGGTGATTGCGATCATCGCAATCCTGATTGCACTGCTCCTGCCGGCGGTGCAGCAGGCTCGTGAAGCAGCTCGCCGAACCCAGTGCAAGAACAATCTTAAGCAGATTGGTCTGGCAATGCACAACTATCATGACGTCTACAATACGTTTCCACCGGGCTACATCACACGGTTTGCTAACGTGATCGTCTCGGGAGAACAGGGTCTGTATAGCTGGGGTGCTTTCATTCTGCCTCAGGTGGAACAAGCGAATCTGTTTTCTACCTTGAATGTTGGAAACGTGCCGCTTCAGATCAATGCCGGAACTGCAGCCGGACTTATTGCTTTGCAGACACCACAGCCAAATTTTCGTTGCCCGTCTGACACGGGCCCCGCACTGAATAACTTCAAATCCACGCTGGCGGGCGCGCCAAACTGGTACAATCGTAATGTCACCAGCACCGGCTCGAACGAGATCGCGATTGCGTCATCAAACTACGTGATGGCAGCAGGGACCGGAAGCAGCACAACTCCCCCTGCAACTCCAGGCACATCCGCGACACCACCTCTCGGTGTTGGTTTTTCTAATTCCAGAATTAATTTTCGCGACATTACTGATGGTACCAGCAATACCATTCTCGTCGGAGAGCGTGCTTGGAAGTATGGGCAAGTGATGGCTGGTGCGGCCACAGTCGTGGGATTCAGTGCATCTGTAAATCCCCAGGACACGAACAACGGCGTGAAGACTGCAGGTCTTGGAGCAATCGGACTTGGCTACGACGGGATTAACTGGTCAGCGACAAATCCTGACCATCAGCCGCGTGGCTTCAGTAGTGTACACGTCGGTGGTGCTCAGTTTGTATTGTGCGATGGATCAGTTCGATTCATCAGCGAAAACATCGATTACAGGTCCACATCGCCAAATGCCGACGCATCACTTTGGGCAACCACGACCTTTGCTCGTCTGCTGTGTCGAAATGACGGTCAGGTCATCGGTGAGTTCTAATTGGCGACTTTGCTTGTGACTTTCTCAGCCCGGGGCTTTTCTCGCACCGGGCTTTGTTTTCGTGTCTCTGTGATTGGTGCACTGACCTCGAGGTTTGACAATCTCTATTGTGGCAGGCGGTGCCATTCAAATTTGGCTAAGGATCTTAAGAGTAATGATCGACTGTTGGAAGAATAGCCTGCTGGTTGTGGGGTGTATGGCGTTCACATTGCTGTCGGGATGTGGCGGCAGCAGTGACCAGCCTGAACTGGGTGAGGTTTCCGGGCTTGTCACTCTCGACGGGAAGCCAGTTGTCGGAGTGAATGTTGTCTTCAAGCCTGATGTAGGTCGTGCTGCGGGAGGCAACACGGATGCAGATGGCAAATACACGCTGCAATATCTTGATGGCGTGGAAGGATGCAAGCTGGGGCCGAACACTGTGGGTTTTGACTGGCCTCCAGGTGCTTCCAATGCTGTTGGTTTTCCTGCGAAATATAACAGTGATGCCGCTTTCAAGTTCGACGTAAAACCGGGTTCAAACACGTTTGATCTTAAGATGGAATCAGACGGATCGAAGCCCGTTGCTCCGCTGGAGCAATAGCCTGGCTCAACAAAGTGCCATAGCAAATTGAAGCTCGTGGTCTTCAGGACAACGAGCTTTTTCGTTTGCCGAGCGAAGCTGGCAAACTGCGTTGCAGGTTGTCAGCTTCCTCACGCACGACAATGAGTTCCCGTTTTTCGCAGGACAGCTTTCCGCCTGTCAATGTAGAAACAGGCGGAAAGCTTGTCGTACGGCTTTATGCTCGGTATTTTATTGTTGTGCAACGCGTAAGCATGATGGAGGCGTCCTGCTCATGCAGAACGCTTTTTGAATTGGTCCGGCTCCAGAGCCGGTTTGTTTTGATGTGTTTGTTTCTTCCCATGCTATGTCTTCAGTCGAGCCTCAGGCGTGACTGCCTGCCAACTCTGAACAGAAATGCCATGATGCGCTCTTCCGTTTTACTTGTGGCGTACTTGTCGTTCTGCACGCTTCAAGCCGCCGATTTTCGTGTGCTGCCCTATTTGCAGAATCCGACCGCGGACAGTATGACTGTGCGTTGGCTGAGTGAATCAGCAACGCCAGGCACGTTGACTGTCGAAACGCCGGAAGGCCCGCGTGAGTTCACATCGAAGCCAGTTCAGGCTGCCGCTCTGGCTTACAATCCTTTCAAGGAGGAGCCCGGCGGTCTGCATCCGGGACTGCCATGGATGCATTCGGTTCGAGTGGACCAATTGAAGCCCGCTTCCGAGTACAACTATTCCGTGGTCCAGGGGGCACAGTCACACACGGCCTCTTTTCAAACGTCCGTACGCGCCGACGAAGCTGTCCGATTGATTGTGTATTCGGATTCTGAAACGGAGCCTGAGTCCTCCACAATACCACCGGTCGCCTGGCCCGTTTCCAAAGGCAGTAATCGGCCGGACGGGGTTACCAACTATCTTGTCAATCAAACGACCGGCTATCGCGCCAACTGCGACCTGATCGTCGAGCGCAAGCCTGACCTGCTGTTGATCGTCGGTGACCTGGTCGAATGCGGTGGTGAACAGCGGGACTGGGACGAATTCTGGAAGCATAATGCGGGTGAATTTGGTGCGTTGGCGAGCCGCATTCCGATCATTCCGGCTCTGGGCAATCATGAAAACTACGGCGGCCCGGGTGGAGGATATTCGGCGGAGGGCGCAAACTTCGCCACGGACAAGTTTCTCACCTACTTTGAAACGCCCGATAACAACAGTACTAATTCGAAGCACAAGGGTCGCTACTACCGTCTCGACTATGGCCCCGTAACATTGATCTGTGTGGATTCGAGTGACGGTCTGCCGAATGAAACGGCGACTGACACTAATCACAATTTGCAGGGCAGCAACGCGCCGGATTTCAATCCTGGGTCCGAGCAATATCAATGGCTGGAGACTCAGCTGGCGGATGCTCAGCAGAAGAGCCGTTTTACGTTTGTTCAATTTCATCACACCATGTTCGGGTCAGGCCCTCACAGTATCCCGTTCGGCCAGGAAGGGTTCTCCGGCCAGTCGGGGATCGCGATGCGAATCCTGCTGCCTCTGTTTATGAAGTACGGTGTGGATCTGGTGTTCTCAGGCCATGATGAACTGCTGGAACGTTCGTTTGTGGAAGGCGAAGAGTTGGCCGCAGATGGAAGCAAAAAGCCGCACTCCATTCACTTTTATGACGTCGGTGTCGGTGGGGATGGGCTGCGAGGGCCTTCGACTGGATTTGATAATCCGCATCGCAAATTTCTGGCTCACGACGACGTGCCTGAAGTCTGGGAACAAGGACGACTGATCTCCGGTGGAAAACATTACGGACATCTGGAAGTCGACGTTCGCTGCGAAGCCCAGGAGGAATGGACGATCGAAGTGACTCCTGTGCATCTCTTCCCGGTGACCGGCGACGACGGTCAGGTGTCAAAATGGGAGCGGCGTGTTTACGACGACGTGGTGCGTATTCGTCAGAAATTGTGATCGCGGCAGTCGGTGTTTTTCGTCTGGGACAGACGACCCACAGTGTGCGGCGCGCGATAAATAACAGTCCGATATGAATGAAATGAGCGGCGAGGCGCTAGCCGCGGGTGTTTTCATTACTTTTTTAAGGCACTCACCCGCAGCTATCGCTTTGCGGCTCATCTATTGATCGAGCGACGTTAAGCACAATTGTTTCTTGCCGCGCGGGCTCAGACGAGAATGTCTTTGATCACATGACCGTGAACATCCGTCAGGCGGCGGGCGATGCCGTTTTGAGTGAACGTGAGCCGTGTGTGGTCGAGCCCCAGCAGGTGCAGAATCGTGGCATTCAGATCGTGGATGGACAGCACGTTTTCAACGGCCTTGAATCCGAGCTCGTCGGTGGTCCCGTAGCTGACGCCCGGTTTGATGCCGGCGCCGGTCAGCACCGCAGTAAAGCCGTTTGGATTATGGTCGCGGCCGAACGCGCCTTTCTGGAACATCGGCATGCGGCCGAACTCCGTACACCAGACCACCAGCGTGTCTTCCAGCAGCCCGCGCTGACGGAGGTCGCTGATGAGCGCCGCAGACGGCTGGTCCATGATGCGTCCGTGAATATCGTACTGTTCCTTCAACGCCTGATGTCCGTCCCAATTCAGGCGACCGGCACTGGCGTAGGCTCCGTTAAACAGCTGGACAAAGCGAACGCCTTTCTCGATCAGCCGACGCGCCAGAATGCAGTTGCGAGCGTAACCCACTTTCAGCTGGTCAGTCGGATCATCAGCTCCGTACATTTTCAGGACGCTGTCCGGTTCGGTTGACAGGTCGCTGATTTCGGGCACGGATAATTGCATGCGAGCCGCAAGTTCGTAACTTGCGATTCGGGCAGCCAGATCTGAATCGCCGGGATTCCGCTGCAGATGTTCTCCATTGATTCGCTTCAAGAGGTCTCTTGCGGCCACATCGGCATTCCGACTGATCGAAGCAGGCGGAGACAAATTTCGAATCGGCTGGCTGGAGTTGAAAGCGGTTCCCTGGAACACGGCTGGCAAAAATCCGGGCCCCCAATTGTTGATGCTGGCCTGAGGAATTCCGCGCGGATCGGGGATCGCTACAAACGACGGCAAGTCCTGATTTTCACTGCCGAGCGCATAGGTCACCCAGGCGCCGATGCTGGGGAAACCGTCCTGAACAAAGCCCGTGGAGAGAAAGTTTTCCGCTGGTCCGTGCGTGTTCGTCTTGCTGGTCAGAGTGTGTACGAAGGCGAAGTCGTCGACCTGCCGAGCCAGATGCGGGATCATGTCCGAGACCATTTTTCCGGTTTCGCCGTACGGACGAAACGCATATTGCGGTCGCGCCAGATTGCCGGCTGGCCCCTGAAATGTCACGGCCGGACCGCCAGGCATCGGCTTGCCATCGTGCTTGATCAGTTCGGGCTTGTAGTCCCACGTTTCCAGCTGACTGCAGGCTCCGGCACAAAAGATGACAAGCACATTTTTTGCCTTCGCCGGAAAATGCGCCTGGCGTGCCGCATGCGGATTGCTGGGATCAATCACAGGTCGGCTGCCAGAGTCCTCCGCAAGAAGCCCCTGCTGATTCAGCAGTTGAGTCAGCGCGATTGCGCTCAGTGACGAAGATGTCTGCGCGAAGAAATCGCGTCGCTGAAGCAGACTGCGGCCGGCGTGAGTGAGCGAAGTGTGGAACGGTTTCATAAATGAATCCGGAGCAGCAGTACGGTAATGAAGAATACAGAAGTCATCGGCACGACGAACCAACAATGGTCAATCCACCTTCCACAAGGATCAGGCGCTGAGCCATTCTGATCCCTGGGATGCACATGCCTGCGGAAGCGAACTGTTTGGCGATCACGGGATAAACAAAAACTCGTTACTGTTAAAGAGGACTCGGCATAACGTCGACAAGCCATGCTCCTGCACCACCGCAGATGATGCCGACAATTCCGTTTCGGAAGGCGCGCGACCCAGAGCCACTTCGAAGACACGCTGAATTTGTGCGTCTGAATTCTCCGGAGCTTCCGCGATCACACGCTGAGCAAACTTATCAGCTCGTTCGGTCATAAAAGAACTGTTGAACAGATTCAGGGCCTGAATCGCGGTCGTCGAACGGCCTCGGCGAGCCATTGATTGTCCGGCGTCGGGACAGTCAAAGGCCCCAAATACAGGAACCTGCTCCATCCGCACTTTGTGAGAATAAATCATTCGCCGCATTTCTTCCGGAGTGAACTCTTCCAGAGGCGGGAACCCGTCGAGCCCACCGCGGGCGCCGAAGAAACTAAACCCGGGACCACCCATTTTCAGATTCAATTCACCACTGACTGCCAGCAGACAATCGCGAATGGCCTCCCCTTCCAGCCGACGGGACGAGAATCGCCACAGCAACGCATTGTCGCCATCAATGTCCGCCGATGTCGGATCAATGCGGCTCGACTGACGGTATGTGGCTGATTGCAGAATCAGGCGATGAATGTGTTTGACTGACCATCCGCTACGAATGAACTCGGCCGCCAGCCAGTCGAGCAGTTCCGGATGCGACGGAGGAGTCCCATTGATCCCGAAGTCATTTGGCGTATCGACAAGCGGCCGTCCGAAATGATTCTGCCAGATTCGATTGATCATGACTCGTGCCGTCAGCGGATTGTCGGGTGAGGCGATCCAGTCAGCAAGAGCCAGCCGTCGCAGCTGTTCGGCGGTCGGTTCTGCCGCGGGCTTTGATTCTGCCAAAGCAGTGGTGCTTGTCAAAGGCTGTCGATGTGCGGACGTTTGCAAAGCGGTGAACGAAGCGAGGACCGCGGGAACTTCGGGAAGTGTTTCTTCCATTTTCTGTTCCGGATCACCACGGCGTAACACAAACGTTTTGTGCGGCTCACGAAACGTGCCGCCGAACACCATCAGCGGCGTTTCCAGCCTTGTCTTTTCCGCCTGCAGATTCGTAAGCTCGGCAACGATGACAGCCAAATCCGGAACGTCCGGGCTGTTAATGTCCGTCGTCGGCGAATCCGCTTTCTTCAACTGATTGGCAAGCAGCGTCTGAATTGGATCAAAGGGAGTTCCCGTGGAAACTCGGTCGTCGCTGCGAGCTGCAATGGTCCATTCCGTACCATCTACGGACGTGGCGACTTCGTAGCGAACAGGCAGCCGGTCGAGAAATTTCCCATTGCGATCGCGGCCCCACACAACGCGATCGATCGTGGTCACTTCAGGCAATTCCAGCTGCACCCAGCCGCCGCCCAATTGGTTGGAAATCCAGCTGTGGTTGTTTCCATACAGCCCATCGTTGATATGCGGCAGCTGATGAATTCCGGTTTCCGACGAGTTGCCCGAAGACGTCGCCTCCACGCCGTTGGTAGTGAGGGCCAGATTGCGATCGTCGAAGTCGGGAGAGTAAATCTCAAGTTCATCCAGACACGGTTCGTGCTGATTCTTGTTGCTCGTTTCCAACGTGATGAAGCGAACAAATTTTGCCGCAACCGGACGGAATCGTTCGGTGTTCTGCTCAGACCGCACGGAGGCACGCAACAGAGGCAGCACTGTTTGGCCCTCCGTCGCCGTTGGAGAAAGTTCCTGAAGTACAATCACATCCGCAGTGATTCCGCTGCCCGTTTCACCGCCGCGAAGAAGAATGCGGGACGAGGCCTTGAGTTCGACTTCGCCGACCGACCGCAGGCCACTCCAGAGCGGCACTTTTTCGGTTTCCCCTTTATTCACGTTGGCCAGGTAATACTGATCAATTTGGGCCAGCTCTTTTTGATCGTCTCTGGTCATCAGGTCGCCATCGGCATCGAGAATATAGCGGGCATCGCGGGTATGAACGCCGCTTCCGTGGGCTCCCCAGGACAGCCAAAGCTGAAAACGGCCGGCCACTTTCGGATTCCACGTCATCACGTCTTCCCCGGCGACGTTGTTCCACCACGTGTACTGCCCGCCGCTGATGTTTCCGATTCGACTGACCGAACCGGTCTCGTCTTTGTAGCCCGGCTTCGTGCCGGCCGGATTCTGCCCGGGTCCGTTTTCCTTCTTCAGATAGGTCGCCACAGACATGTCTGCTTCATCCAGCAGCAATGTTCGTCCGGGCGTGGCAAGCGGTTCCAGGGATTGCAAAGTCTTTTGTAACGCAGCGATTTGTTCTCCGAGTTCCACGGCCTGTTTTTGCCTCTGCAGGAAGTGAGCGTCGCGAATCGGCCGGTCACCGTATTCCACACCGGCAAAGAAGGCCTGCATCGAGTAATAATCTTTGGCCGTGATCGGATCAAACTTGTGGTCATGGCACCGCGCGCATCCAATGGTCAGGCCGAGCATCGCACTGCTGGTGCCCACGATGATTTCATCCAGAGCATCCTGGCGAGCCAGTCGTTTCGATTCTTCATCGGCACCGATCTGACCGGGCAGAAGAACGGCAGAAGCGACAAGGAACCCGGTAGCATCGTCCGCGAAGAACAGATCGCCCGCCAGCTGTTCGCGGACAAACTGATCGTACGGCTTATCTTCATTGAACGCTCGGATCACATAATCTCGGTACGGCCATGCGTTGTCGCGAGGCGTGTTGACCTCAAAGCCGTGAGTGTCCGCGTACCGAATCACATCCAGCCAGTGCTGTCCCCAGCGTTCGCCATATCGGGGACTTGCAAGCACTTCGTCGATCAGATCATTCCACACGGTCGGACTTTCATCAGCGACAAAAGCGGCAATGCGTTCCGGGGACGCGGGAAGCCCGGTGAGATCAAAAGTCAGTCGCCGAATAAGAGACCGTCGATCGGACTCAGCGTTAGGACTCAGCCCGGCCGAAAGTTGCTTCTCACGAACAAAATGATCGATCGCATTCAACGGTGTGTTGGCTGCGGTCCTGGTTGGCAGCGATGCATCTTGAAGCTCGGGCACTGGCACAAAATTCAGCGGCTGAAAGGCCCAGTGCTGCAGGCGGCGATCGATCGCGGCATCGCGGTCGTATTCGGTTTCAGGCCACTCGGCTCCGGCATCAAGCCACTGCTGGATCAGATCAACGTCCGTGGCGGGAATTGAGGCCCCGTCCGGCGGCATTCGTTCTTCGGCCACGTCGGTCGTGATACGGCGGAGCAGTTCACTGTCCTGACTTTTCCCCGCCACGATCACCGGGCCGCTGTCGCCACCCTTGAACGCTGTATGGCGAGCGTCAAGACGAAGGCCGCTTTTCTGAATTTTCGGTCCGTGACATTCGCCGCAGTGTTTCAGAAAAAGCGGACGGATCGAAGTTTCAAATTGGATTGCCTGTTGCCCATTTGCAACATCAGCGAACACTGCGGCGATGAGAATCGTCAGAATTCGGAGCATCGAACCGGCATTCCTGATCAGACTGGCTGATCAAAAGGGAAAGTTGAGAGACCGGATTGAATCCAGTCGGCGGGACAGTCACAGTGTAGCGATGACTGCGAATGGTGAACAACACATTGGAACTGAAATGATTATTAAGCTCGGCCCCTGTCGTATGGAACTTGTGCAGGGGGACATTACGCAGCAGCATGTCGACGCGATTGTGAACGCGGCCAACAGCAATCTGGCGGGCGGAGGAGGTGTTGACGGGGCGATTCATGACGCCGGTGGCCCGGAGATCATGAAGGAGACCAGCGAGAAATATCCCGAAGGCTGCGCCACGGGCAATGCGGTCATGACGGGCGCAGGAAATCTTCCGGCGAAGTATATTTTTCATGCCGTGGGTCCGATCTGGCATGGCGGGCGTCAGGGTGAAGCCGAGCAGTTGGCGTCTGCTTGTCGAGCGTGTCTGAAGCTGGCTGTGGAACACAATTGCGACACCATCGCGTTTCCGGCGATAAGTGCCGGTGCGTACGGTTATCCGTTGGACCTTGCGGCTGCGAATCTCGTCAAGACGACGATGGATTTTGTGCGATGGCATCAGAAGCCGGCGATGGTTCGCTTTGTCCTTTTCGATCAGGGCGCGTTTGGGGCGTTTGCTCGCGCTGTTGAAGAAATCGTGCCTCGATGATTGAGCCATCGGTGATTCAACCAGCTCTGCGTGAGTTCTGCGTTTCCGACGGGTACCGCATTCGTTATCGCCATTGGGCGCCGAGTGCTCAGGCTTCGGAATGTCGGGGCATTGTGATCGCAATGCATGGGATTCAGAGTCACTCCGGCTGGTACGAGTATTCCTCGCGACGAATGGCCGAAGCGGGATTCAGTGTTTACTTCGCCGACCGTCGGGGATCGGGATTAAATGGGGCTCAACGCGGACATGCAGCCCATGCTTTGCGACTGATTAACGACGTTCGGACTCTAGGCCAGTTGGCGCGTGCGGAATGCACTGAAGCCAGCGGGCGACAACTGCCCGTGATTCTGTTGGGCATCAGTTGGGGTGGAAAAACGGCGGCGGCAGCGGCGGCGATGTATCCCGAAGAATTCGACCGACTGGCTCTGCTTTATCCCGGGCTGGAACCCAGAATTCGACCGACATTGTGGCAGCGATTGCAGCTGAATTTTGCTCGCGATTTTGAAATCCTCAAACGGCATATCCCAATTCCTTTGGAGGCCCCAAGCCTCTTTACGGCGGACCCGGCGTGGCAGCAATTTATCGCGAACGATCCGTTGGCATTGCACACGGTGACGAGTAGTTTTCTGAACGCTGGCCGGGAGCTTGATCGAATTGCAGCGACTCACGCCGCCAAAATTCATCAACCAACACTGCTGATGCTGGCGGGCGACGATGCCGTGATTGATAACGCGCAAGTTCGTCAGCGAGTGAACTCATTCGGTTCGTCGCACGTGACAACGTTGACCTATCCCGGCGCTCGTCACACTCTGGAATTTGAACCCGGTCGCGAAGAGATTTTCGATGATCTGACGGAATGGCTCCAATACGTAGCGGAACGCGCCTGGCGTTTCGGCCCTGAGGGGCGGTTGTTTTAATGAGCAGCAACGCGCTAGCTGCGGGTAAGTCTCGAAAACACAACGAAAACACCCGCGGCTAGTGCCCAATGGCACTCACTTTGCGAATTTCGTTGCGACAGTGTCGCCTTTTGCTCCGCAAAAGTTGCGTTTCTTTCGCGGAGCGAAAGACGACACTGTGCAAATCGACTGCCATTGGGCTAGCGCCTCGCGGCTCAGGTTGTGACTATATTAATACTAACCCTGCAACGCTGTCGGCCGTGATCGCCGCGTAGCGGATCAGGCGTGAATCGCCGAAAGCCCTGGCGGCTTCCGCTACTGCTTGGGCGCGAGTGCGACGGTCCACTCCGCTACGCCGCACTCTGGGCTGCGCAAAAGTCGTGGTTCTGCCTACGCTGATTGCGTCGAGATTTGTTCCGTCAAGGCACTGCAAAAAAATCCCCACCGGCTTTATGCCCAAATGGCGTGGACCTAGGCTGATCGAAAGAACTCAAACCGAAGGGGCTGTCACACTACCAGGCATATTTTCCAACGTTCCTGGAGTTCTACCGGACCGTAGAGCCGCATCGTTTCCAGGACGCAGCCCGCAACGCTGCCACTGGCAAAGTGGAGCGCGAACATTTCGAGTTTCCGGACTTCAGTGTCTGGCTACTGGACCAACATTCCACCCCCGCCTGACATGATGATGACTATCGGTGATCGCCGGACCTTTTTTCCCGTCAACTATCGGCGTTTGCCGGACCAACTATCGGTGATGGCCGGATCTTTTTGGGGAATGGAAGATCCAGTTCATGGCTTCCATACGCCATCTCTCACGCTCCTGCACCGGCCCTACAAAGCGTCTTTCAAAGGACTCTCTGTTAAGGCAAAGACGAACGGGCTATCGCCCGTCTGCTTTGAGAAGAATACCTGACGATTCAGGCAGGACCGGCGGAGCCGTCCGTCGAAACATTCAACTAAAAAAAAAGCGCAGGATCGATCGAAGTCGACGCGAGGCGGAGGAAAGAAAGGTTCCGCCGCGCGACCGCCGACCGATCGCCGGCACAGGCGACCGAAAGGGGAGCGGGAGGCGATCAGAGATCGAGCGTCAACACGGCTTGGGACAGCCGTAAAGCCTGCCACACTTCATGGGCAGAGCGTCGCCGGCTATCGCCGCGACAGGCGGGGCTTCCAGCGCTATGCCCGGACATGCTCTACAACTACCAGCACAACCCCGGATTTCAGGAGACTTACAGAGAAGCCTATTCACTGCTTGAATCTGCGAAATATTTGCATGCGAAGCAGCACCAGGGTGACCACGACGCAATTCGACATCACGTCACTCAAATGGACGGACTGCTGCATCATGTGCAGGGGGAATTGCGACCGGGGTCCGGCAATCACAGACGTCAGGTTGGCTCCGGTGAAATCATCGAAAAATCAAGTGATGTTGAAGCAATTCTGCACCACCTGTGCTATGACGTCGGTATCGAACCACACGGTGACGACGAACCGGCTCCAGCGCCAGGTTTCGGCGATGAACAGGCACCCGCTCCAGGTGCAGTTCTCAATTCATCCCCACCAGGATTCTAATGCGACATCATCGCTGGTTTCGGGACAAAGAATTCCGTCCAAACATAATGACGAAACTGTAATCGTTGCGTCATCTTGCTGACTTGCGAACAAGCTACCCTAGCCACAGGACGGAGAGTTTTTCGATCTGCTTGAATTCCAGCCATCGCGAGGCCAGCTATCAAATCCCGCATTGTCAAAATCGGCACGCTTGTCATTGCGACTGTGGCATTGGTCGCCGGGTGGTATGTGTGGAGCCATTCCGCATCTAAGTCGCCAGCGGAAGGCGAAACTGCGGCGGAAGATAAGGCAGCTCACGAAGTCACAGCTTCGGGCGTGGTCAAGTTTGCCGAAACAAAGTGGAAAGTCGCCGGGATTCAGCTCGCAACGGTCGCCCGAACAACGCTGCCGCAGTCGCAGCGGGTGACGGGGACGCTGGTCGATGCGTTGCTGATTCGATCCGATGCGATACTGGTTGAAGCGAATCAACCGTTTGTATTCGTACATCTTGGCGAAGACCAATTCGAGCGACGCAATGTGCAGACGGGCCGCACGGGCGAAGGCTCAACCGAAATCACTGCGGGTCTTCGCGAAGGGGAATCGGTTGTTGTCGAGGGAGCGTTCTTTCTGAAGTCGGAGATGCTCGCCGATCAATTCGCGGATGAGGATTAACGGCATTGTGATGTCGAGTGGCTAAATGGCCGCAAAAGGACGCAAAGATCGCAAAAAGGCTCGGACGAATCGAAAACACACATTTTCAAACTGTTGACTTCTTTTGCGTATTCTGCGTTCTCTCGCGGCAATACCCCGAATCAATGATTCGAAAGTACATATTTTTTGATCTCGTATTTTGGTGCACCGAAGTTGATGAGTAATCCATGCTCAAGTCTTGTAGCTCGGAGGTAACCGAGTATTTGTGCGATATGTTCATCCGCGATGGATTTACAGGCTTTCAATTCGATGATGAGAAATCCTTCGATGAGTAAATCCGCAAAGTATTCACCAAGAACAGTCCCGTCTTCGTCCAAAACCGAGATCGCTACTTGCTGCTCGACCCGAAAACCTTGCTTGCGGAGTCGGTGTGCCAAACCATTTTCGTAGACCTTCTCCAAGTGCCCGTGGCCCAAGTATGCCCGTAAGTCAAAACCTGTCTGACGAACGGTGTCGCATAAACGCATGATGTCATCATTTGAAATGTTATCCATTTGTTTTTCCTTTTACGAAGCAAAATTAATAGCCGCGAAAGAGCACAGAGGACACAGAGTGTTGGTTTCGTTAAGCGATTGCCACGAGATCTTACCTGATTTTTTCCCCTCTTATTTACTGTCCTCAGTTTTCTTTGGCTTACTTTGCGTTCTCTCGCGGCGAAACCTTTCGCCTACCCAGATTCGTTTTGCTTATGATTGATCGACTCATTGAATACTCTTTGGGCAATCGGTTCGTTGTCATATTGGCAACGCTGCTGCTGATCGCAGTCGGCATTCTGTCGCTGACTAAATTACCGATTGACGCGGTGCCAGATTTCACGAACGTACAAGTACAGGTGTTGACGCAATCGCCGGGACTCGGGCCGGTTGAAGTGGAACAGTTCATCACATTCCCGGTGGAGACATCACTCAGCGGAATGCCGCGTATTGAGGAAATTCGTTCGCTGTCGTTGCCCGGAATTGCCGCCATCACTGTCGTATTTGAAGAAGGGACCGATATCTATTGGGCGCGGAACCTCATCAACGAACGGCTACAGGAAGCTCGCAATCTAATCCCGAACCACATTAGCGATCCGCAAATGGGACCGATCGCGACGGGGTTGGGCGAAATCTATCATTTTGAGTTCCGCAACGCTCCCGGATTTCATCACGACCTGATGGCATTGCGGACTGTGCTGGAATGGCAAATCGCCTATCAGTTGCGTAGCGTTCCCGGCGTGATCGAAGTCAACACACACGGCGGAGAACTGAAGACTTACGAGGTCCAAATCGATCCCGGCAAGTTGCTCAACTACAACGTCTCGTTGACTCAGTTGTTCGTTGCAATCCTGCAGAACAACGGGAACGAACGTGGTGGTTACATTGTTCACGAAGACGAACAGCAGCTCGTCCGTGGCGAAGCACTCATCACGAGTTTGGACGAGATCGCCTCAATCGTCGTGGACAGTCGCAGTGACGGGACTCCGATTACAGTCGGCGATGGGGCTGATGTCCGCTTCGCACCGCAAATTCGTTATGGCGCGGCGACTTGTGACGGTCGCGGCGAAGTTGTCACCGGGACGGCCATGTTACTCATTGGTGAAAACTCCCGAGTCGTGGCGCAGCGTGTTCGCGAGCGGTTGTCGGAGATCGAAAAATCATTGCCCGAAGGTGTCGTCATCGACATCTTTTACGACCGGACGGCATTGGTGGATCGCACGATCGCCACGGTACGCGAAAACATCACGGGTGGCGCTGTACTGGTGATCGTTATGTTGTTCTTGCTGTTCGGCGATCTCCGAGTTGGCTTGATCGTGGCCGCGTCGATACCGCTGTCAGCACTGTTCATGTTTACCGCGATGTACGTGGCAGGTGTTCCGGCAAACCTGATGAGCCTCGGTGCGCTGGACTTTGGCATTATTGTCGACGGCTCCGTCGTGATGGTCGAGCAGATTGTGCGTCGGCTGGCTCTTGCGAATGTGAGCGGCAAGGCGCTAGCCGCCGGTACCGTGGGTCGCCATCACTTACCGGCGGCTATTCATCGAATGTCACCCTATCGACAGAGAAACCGTGCTGGAACCACTGGTGGCAAGTTATCCGCAGGGAATGCTGAAGCTTGCGGAAGACGAGCAGCGGGTTGGATCACAAATCGAGGCTCGCCACGTTTCAAGTATCGAAGCCAACACGAAAGCGAAGTCGTCGTTCGCCGATGTTTCTGCTGTCACATGAAGAACTCGCCACACTCTGGCATTCACCCACGGAATCGACGCAAGCTGAGCGAATGCAGACCAGCGAGTTTCGGGAGCTGGAAGCTCCGTCGGCTCTCTGCTCAGAAGGAGAGGATGTGGTGATCCTCGGTCGGACACTGTTTCGCGATGATCGTCGTCCGGTCGGACTGGCAAATGAAGATCGACGCAGGCACCTGTATCTTGTTGGGAAGACGGGCATGGGGAAGACCACGCTGCTCCAGAACATGCTCGTTTCGGATATGCAATCGGGCAGGGAACTCTGTCTGATCGATCCGCATGGCGATCTAGCGGATTCCATCACGGCTCTTGTGCCAAGCCATCGGACAAACGATGTGATTCTTTTCGACGCTGGCAATCGCGACCAGATCGTGGGGTTCAATCCGCTGGCCTGCCATGACGCTTCTCGGATTGATCAGGTCACGTCGGCTGCGGTAAGCGCCATGAAAAAGTTATACGACAGTTGGGGGCCGCGACTTGAGGACACGCTCAGAAATGCTGTCTATGCGATCGTCGAACGGGGCGGCAATCTGCTGTCCGTGATGCAATTGCTCGGCGAGAAGCCATACCGCGAACAACTCGTGCCGCTCATTCGAGACCCCATTGTTCGATCCTTCTGGATGTATGAATTTGCCAGCTGGTCAGACAATTATAGAACAGAGGCCGTCGCTGCCATCCAGAACAAATTGCGACCATTCGTCGTGAACAGCACGATCCGGGCGATTGTCACTCATCCGAATCCAGCCATCGACTTTCGCCGAATCATGGACGACGGAAAAGTGCTGATCGTGAACCTATCCAAGGGACGACTCGGCGAAGACAATTCAACGCTGCTCGGAGCCCTGCTGGTCACCAGCATCCAGCAGGCCGCCATGACACGAGCTGATATTCCGGAATCGGAACGCAGAGATTTTTATCTGTACGTCGATGAATTTCAGAACTTTACGACCGGGAGTTTTGCGTCCATCCTGAGTGAAGCCCGCAAGTTTCGGTTGTCGCTGATCGTCGCTCATCAGTACTTGTCGCAGTTGGATGAAGAGACGTCCGACGCTGTCTTCGGCAACGTCGGTTCGATTGTCGGCTTCCAGGTCGGAAGCGACGACGCACAGCGGCTCGCGGAGCAGATCGGCAAGTACCCAGGTCAGATCACCCCCGAAAACCTCACCGGCCTTCCCAAATACACGGCTTGCGTCCGCCTCCTCATAGACGGCATGCGGAGTAAGCCGTTTTCCTTGCAAACACTGCCGCCATTGATGGAGATTGATACGCAGCGGGTGACCATTGTACGTGGGGTCATGGCGAGACGGTCTGGGCAAGGGTCAACGAGTGATCAAACATCCGGTATTTTGCGCTTCGGCCCACAGATCGGACGCCCGATCCCAAATCGAATCCGTGATTGGCAGGATTCCGGACTTCTGGCAGAAGACGTGAAATCGTGCGAGCTGTATGCCGGCCCCTTGCTTCTTGTAGCCGCGAAGCACTTCGTATCTCGTAAACGCCGAGAAACGGAGCGGACCAACCATGCGTGAGTAGCTCAGGGCTCGCTGCACCACCGTCGCATTGCGAAGTTTGACGATTTCGGACAGGGTGTCGGTGTCGAGCAAAGAGGGGACCATGTCTCTACTCGAAATGACGGGTCAAGTTTGCCCGCTGGCGGATTTCGCCATCAAGTTTGTCGATCTCTTCGTCGGAAAGCCCGTCGTAAATCTTCCAGTAGTCCGGTACATCGGGCATCGGACTACTTGATACGGGATTTGGAACATTCCGGTCGATGTTCACGAGATTAAGGACGATCATCTGTGTTTCGCGCAGCTGATGGCCAAAGACGCGTTCCATGACGGACCGATCGCTTTCATCCAAGTCCCGGACGTTGCGAGTGACAGCTTCCATGTTCGCATCCTACCACCAAAACGGCGAGATGACGAGATGGAAATCAGGTTCACGACCATTTTGCAGACTGTATCGCCCGCAACGCAACAACACTTGTTCTGATGCCGTTTGCTCTGCCGCGTCGGGTCGTGGCAATCTCCCTGGGCACTGTCGATTTCCGGCAGTGCTTCGCCTGAGCGAACCGCTCATTGAAACAACAGGCACAAAGGAGACTTGCTGATGGATCCACAACAGACCTGGACCGACATGCTGGATGCTCTGAAACAGAACGACCACGACGAAGCAAAAGAGCTTGCCGGAGCGTTACTCGAATGGCTCGGCAAAGGAGGTTTTCCACCCATTGTCGTGGGAGATGAATCAATCGGTGCCGACTGGCACCGAACGATCGCTGCCGTCATCTGCCGCAGCGTGGTCAGTCGAACGAATGAAACCAGAGAAGATTCGCATCGGCGAACTCCCGCAACGAATCTGAATGGAGATCACTGATGGACGCACAATTCTGCTGGACATGCCACACGACCCCGTACGGAGACGGAGACCTTGTCGAAGCCGCAGACCAAGCAGCAAGTCTACTGGCATGGCTCGACGCAGGAAACTCACCTCCGGGAACAGTTCTCACCACACCATTTGGCATGGGCGATCCGTGGGACAAAGCCGTCACACGAGCCGTCTACAAACTGATCCTGTCAGTACCGCCGGAACCAGGAAGGAAGTCTTCCTCACAATAACCGGCCACCTCACCACTGTGCCTGACCTCGCTCAGGCCACCCCGTATTTGCAAGAATACGGGGCTTTTCTGAAGCTCGCTGTTGTCCGACGTAGGCCGGAACAAACAACGTGCAGTTCCGGCATCACCATATGCAGCTGTCCAGCAGCGGGAATCCTTCATGCAAAACGTGGCACGTCATTCCTTTCCGGCATTCAATCCATTGCAGCAACGGGCAACAACGGAGCCAATCCCGCAGCCAGCCTGGCATCCTGACATTGTTCGTCACCGGCCTGCATCGCGACACAGGCATTCGGGCGAGTCGGATAGATCGAACAACGATTGTCCGTTCCGAGGAACGAACACGGCGAGCCGCAGGCAAGGAGAACGATTTTCCCCTGCTGTTGGATCTCGGACACCATCTGCTCGACAGACTTGCCGCAGCACTCTGGATTGCCGTTAATCCGCCGTGGCTCCCGGAGCACATCCAGATCATCCGCCTCAACGATCAGCATTCCCTTGCAACACGCGCCGCACTTGTCGCATTCGAATCGAAGCATGCGATACCGACAATATCATACCCAGCTATGCGTCGGCAGGCGGAAATACGCCTTC
>Ga0209491_10000100_pt1 | contig 146924 bp, 142 predicted proteins | sample BON02_FD_187213 | JGI IMG/M metagenome (GOLD analysis project Ga0209491, IMG submission 187213) | Freshwater microbial communities from Lake Bonney liftoff mats and glacier meltwater in Antarctica - BON-02 (SPAdes) (version 2) | ecosystem: Environmental > Aquatic > Freshwater > Ice > Glacier... | reverse complement strand
AATATGGTTTTTAACGCCCATTCATTACCCAATTTCAGCCAGTTATGCCATGCCTGTTAGCCCCGAATTACCACGCTCGTGAATAAGATGGGTTAAAGGCCCGCAATCTCTATTCTTCGGCAAGAGCGCCTCGGCTGGTGTATTTGCCATTCGTTCGGCAAATCCGACCCAGGACTGGGAAATGGCTGGCAAGGCTTCCTATGAGTTTGAAGAAAAAGGTTACACCATTGGCGGACATATTTCAGGTCCGCTGAGTGATACGCTTGGCATTCGCGTCGCTGCACAATATCAGGATATTGAAGATTATGTGAAGCTGGCGCCTGGAACAGCTGCGTTCAATCCGGATGGCAGTGTCAGGGATTCAAGAGGCCTCAAGAATTTCGTCGGCCGCGCCACGCTTCAGTGGGACCCTGCCGACAATTTTAGCGCCAACTTGAAATTGAACTATGTTAAAAACAAGAATGACGGTGGCATTGGGCATACCGACATCAACTGTGGTGCAAACGGCGTAGCAGATTCCATATTCTTGCTCGGCGGCGGCCTGGTCATACCTTCAAACGCCGATTGTAACGACAGCGACGGTCTGTATCATCATACAGATGGCGCAACGGCTTTAACGAGCCAGACACCGGATGGTTCAGCAGGAAATCCACGCTTTAACAATGGCATTCCCTTTGGTGAAACTGACATCTTCTTCGGACGGTTGAGATGGGATTTGGATATTTCCGATACGCTGACATTGTCGTCGGTTTCCGGTTATCTCAGTCTGGATGCTGTGGATACAGATTGCTATGGTTATGTGGGACAGTTTTCTCCAACTATCGCGGGAGGCGCAGGTTGTAGTGACCCTCAGAACAAGACCGAGCAATTTACTCAGGAACTGCGTGTCACCAGCGATTTTGATGGCATGTTCAACTTCATGGTCGTCGCATTTTACGAAGATCGCAATATTGATTTCAATACTTCGCAGCAGGGTGTGAACATCTCGTTCGTTGCGCCCGATCCGGTCACGGGCAACACCTATGACTGGTTCAAGAAACAGAATACCAAAACCGAAGCGCTATCGTTGTTTGCCAGTGTGAGACTGGATCTGACAGAGCAGTTGGAATTGTCAGGCGGCGTGCGCTGGACCGACGAAAAGAAGGTTTCGAGAATTACGGTTCCCTATGTTCACGCATTCCTGTCTGCGACGCCGGCATTTATCGACAGCGGCTTCTTTTCGGGACCCATTACATTCAAGGACTCCAACTTCTCGCCAGAAGTTTCGATCAAATATCAGGCAACTCCGGACATAAATATCTATGGTGCCTTCAAGACCGGTTTTAAATCGGGTGGTGTCGATAATAGCGCTCTGCCATCGAACAGTTTGCTGGGCTTCAATGATCCGGATCCTGCCGTCCGTACGGCAGTTGCCGATGCACTGAAATTCAAATCAGAGACTGGTCTCGGCGGTGAAGTTGGCGTTAAAACTCAATTTGCAGATCGCACTGTTACGCTAAATACTTCGGTCTTCTATTATGTCTTCGATGATCTGCAGGTGCAAAATTTCGACGCTGCAACCATTCAGTTCCAGACCTTCAACGCCAGTCAGCTGACCAGCAAGGGCGTTGATGTAGAATGGGGATGGCGGACGCCGGTCGAGGGCTTGAATCTCTCTGGTTCGCTCGCTTATACGGACGCCAAATTTACCGCGCCGTTCGTGACGACATCAGGTGAGGATCTTGAAGGCCGAGCAGCGGCACGCGCTCCCAAATTTGCTGCCAACGCTGGCTTTGATTGGACTATGCCAATGGGAGATTCGATCGAACTCGGATTGAACGGCAATTTGCAATATAGCGGGTCCTATTTCACCAATGAAGACTCGCTGACTGATCTTAGGCAGGACAGCTATGTGTCTATCGATGGTGCGATTTCGGTCGGTGATCCGGACGGCAAATGGAAATTGTCGCTGGTCGGTGTGAACCTGACTGATGAAATCTGGGTCAACACCAGCGGCGGTCGTCCGTTCCTGCAGCCAGGCGTTGGCGACGATCTGGTCGTTACACAAAATCGTGGCCGTCAGGTCTTTGTGGAAGCCAGCTTCAAATTCTGATCAACCTTCCGTTGATCTGATAGGGCCGGGACAGCTTGCTGCTCCCGGCCTTTTCTTTTGGCGAGCAATGAATAGCCATAATGAGAGTGGCATCGGCCACCTGGCAAACGTTAGAAGGCACAGAAATTTACAAATAGGAGCGGAACTTATGGGACGTCTGGACGGAAAAAAAGCGATAATTCTCGGGGCCGCCGGTCAAGGCAATATGGGGCAGGTGATTGCCAGGCGTTTTCGCGATGAAGGCGCGGATGTTCTGGTGGCTGGACGGAAGGAAGAGGAACTGAAGCGCTTCGCCGAAGAGATTGGCGGCCATTATGCGCTATGCGATCTTACCGTTGAAGCGGATATCAAGGCTCTCGGCGATAGCGCGAAGAGCAAGATGGGCGGCGTTGATATTGCCGTCAACGCAACCGGCGTTGGTCTTCTAAAGCCATTTCTGGACAATAGCCGCGAAGACCTGGAAATGATGTCGGGGCTGCAATTAGTCGGGCCATTCCAATTCTATCAGGAAATGATCAAGGCGATGGATGAGGGCGGATCGATCATCCAGATCAGTTCAGCCACCGCGACGATCATGCTCAACGACCACGCCGCCTATATGGGTACCAAGGCAGCCACCGATCATATCATTCGCTGCGTTGCCCATGAATTTGGCGAAAAGGGAATTCGGGCGAACAGCATTTCGCCGGGTCTCACGCGGACGCCGATGACCGCAGGCGTTGATCATGTTCCTGGACTGGTAGAGTCCTTCGAAGCGCGCTATCCGCTCGGCCGGATTGGCACCAGCGAGGATATCGCCGCTTCCGCTGTATTCCTTGCCAGTGACGAATGTTTCATGACCGGCGAGAATTTGCAGGTCAATGGCGGGCTGTGCCTGCGCGGCAATCCGACCCGCAAGGATCAGGAACTGATGATGGCATCCCTCGCCGCGGCGTCCTGACGCTAGTCTATAGGTTTTAACCGCTTCTGGATGTGCGGGCGGATCTTCAGGAACTGTAGATACAGGGCCTCGAGGACCGTCAGCACGCCCGGAATCCGGGCAAGCAGGCCAATGGGCCGCAAGATGGGAATCGCCCGCCACATCGCGGCGAAAGCTGCAGCGCCTGACAATAGGCGACTATCTTCAGAAGCATGAAAGCGGTCGAGCATCAATTGCCGGTCGAGCGGGCAGGAAGCGGCTGGCAGTGCAATATCGATGAAGCTGATAGCGCTGCGCCGGTCCAGCTTGCGCATCAGCGCTATTTCCCGAATACACAGCGGGCATGCGCCATCATACCAGACGGTTACCTGGCTCATCGATACTGCTCGTTGCCGAAGCTATGTTTCATGTCTGTCCCGCCATAATTGCAGCAGAGACTTAATAGCCGGGACGGTCTTATGCCATATGTCCTAAAGGCCTAGTCCGCGCGATCGCATGCCTGTTGGCCGGCTCGCAAAGGGTGAGCGAAGATCAAACGTCCAGATTTGCGACATTCAGGGCGTTGTCGACAATGAACTCGCGCCGCGGTTCAACCACTTCGCCCATCAGCTTGGTGAAGATGTCATCGGTCACATCGGCCTGTTCGACGGTTACCTGCAAGAGCGAGCGCACTTCGGGGTCGAGCGTCGTTTCCCAAAGCTGTTCGGCGTTCATCTCGCCAAGACCTTTGTAGCGCGAAATGGCGAGGCCCTTGCGGCCTGCCGCCATGACTGTGTCGAGCAGTTCGGAGGGGCGGGTGATCAGCGTGCCGTCAGAACCGACGCCATCCTCTTCACTGGCATCCGTATCGCCACCGGCCGATTTGACCAGCCGGCTGCCGCTGCCATAGGTGGCGGTTTCTTCGGAGGCGAGGCGGTGGAGTTTGCGGGCTTCCGCGCTTTCCAGAAATTTCGCCTCAATGATATGATGATCGGTGACGCCGCGCCAGAATCGCTGGAACAGATAGCCGCCTTCTTCCGAAACCTGACCCGACCAGCGGCCTTCCTCGTCAACCTTGTCCATCCAGGCAGCGGTTGCATCGACGGCAGCTTGCCGTTCTGCTTTGCCATGATCGGGATTGAGCGCGCCGGTGAGCGCCATGCCTTCGACAATCGTGCTGTCGTAGCGCCGCGGCACATAAGCCATCAGACTGCGCATTCTCCGGGCATGTTCAATCAGGCCGCGCAGATCGTCGCCGCTCCGCGCGCCTTCGCCGGTCTGCAGGATCATGCCGCTTAACCCGGCCTCGACCAGATATTGGTCGAGCGCATTGTCGTCCTTGAGATAGACTTCGCTCTTGCCCTTGCCGACTTTGTAGAGCGGTGGTTGAGCAATATAGAGATGGCCGCCCAGGATGATCTCCGGCATCTGCCGATAGAAGAAGGTCAGCAGCAAAGTCCGGATATGGGCGCCGTCGACGTCAGCATCGGTCATGATGACGATCTTGTGATAGCGGAGTTTTTCGAGATTGAAATCGTCGCGGCCAATGCCGGTGCCCATCGCCTGGATCAGCGTGCCGACTTCCTTGGACGACAGCATCCGGTCAAAACGGGCGCGTTCGACGTTGAGAATCTTGCCCTTCAAGGGCAGGATCGCCTGATACATGCTGTCGCGGCCTTGCTTGGCGGAGCCGCCAGCGGAGTCTCCTTCGACCAGAAACAATTCGCATTTGCTCGCATCTTTTTCGCGGCAATCGGCGAGCTTTCCGGGCAGCGAAGCAATATCCATCGCGCCCTTGCGCCGAGTCAGTTCTCGCGCCTTTTTCGCCGCTTCACGGGCGGCAGCGGCGTCGATGACCTTTTGCACCACCAGTGACGCATTCTGCGGATTTTCCTCGAGCCATTCGGCCAGCTTGTCAGCCATCAGGCTTTCCAGCGGTTGCCGGACTTCGGAAGAAACCAGCTTGTCCTTGGTCTGTGATCCGAATTTCGGGTCGGGCAGCTTTACCGACACGATGGCGGTCAGGCCTTCGCGCATATCGTCGCCGGTCAGCTTGACCTTCTCTTTCTTGAGCGCACCAGAGCTTTCGGCATAATTGTTCAGGGTCCGGGTCAGCGCCGAGCGGAAGGCGGCCAGATGGGTGCCGCCATCGCGCTGCGGGATATTGTTGGTGAAGCAGAGAACATTTTCATAATAGCTGTCATTCCACTCCAGCGCGACGTCGATGATGACATCGTCGCGGTCGCCGTGAATGGCGATGGGTTCGGGCACCAGCGGCGTCTTGTTGCGGTCGAGATATTGAACGAAAGCGGCGATCCCGCCTTCATAATATAGGTCGATTTCTTTCGCTTCTTCATGCCGCGCATCGCGCAGGATGATATGCACACCGCTGTTGAGAAAGGCGAGCTCGCGGTAGCGGTGCTCGAGCTTCTCGAAGTCGAATTCGGTAATCTTGAAGGTCGCGGGAGACGGGAAGAAGGTAACTTTCGTGCCCTTCTTGAAGCCGGTGGGATTGTCTGCGGGCAAAGCATCACCGACGACCGCCAGAGGACGCACGGCGTCGCCAAATTCGAAGCGCATATTATGCTCTTTGCCGTCGCGCCAGATATCCAGTTCCAGCCATTCGGACAAGGCGTTGACCACCGATACGCCGACGCCGTGCAGGCCGCCGGAGACCTTGTAGGCATTGTCGTCGGAGGTATTCTCGAACTTGCCGCCAGCGTGCAGCTGGGTCATGATGACTTCGGCTGCCGAGACGCCTTCCTCGGTGTGCATGCCGGTCGGAATGCCGCGGCCATTGTCCTCGACCGAGACGCTGCCGTCAGCGTTGAGCGTGATCAGGATCAGGTCGCAATGGCCGGCGAGGGCCTCGTCGATCGCGTTATCCGATACCTCGAACACCATGTGATGCAGGCCGCTGCCATCATCAGTGTCGCCGATATACATGCCGGGGCGCTTGCGAACGGCATCCAGGCCCTTGAGAACCTTGATGGAATCGGCGCCATATTCGTTCTGGTTGGGAGACTTGGAAGCATCTTCCGGCATTTCATTTTTGCTAATGTCATTCATGCCGGGACCATAGCCGCTGGAGCGGGCAAACCCAAGGAAAATGTAGGATTTGCCGATATTAAAAGCACTTAAAAACAATGACTTATATATATTTTCAATCGCGCGAAGGATTCTCGCATCAAGCCGTGATTATCAAAATGGATAGGGGCGCAAAACAGCGGCCGGCGAGGAGATGGAACCCGGCCAGCAAAAGCCCTTTGCCGCTGCGCGCATTCGTGCGAAATGCGACCGCATCTGCACGCTTTCGGGCCAAAAAAACCGAAAAGGACCCCATTTATGACCAATTCTGCCGATATCAATCCCGCCGATATGGTGCCCTTCGCCAAGCACATGGGCATCACCATCACCGCGATGGACAAGGACAAGGTGTGCGGCGAAATGCTGGTCCGGCCGGAAATCTGCACCGCTGGCAACGGGCGCGGCAGTCCCAGCATCCATGGCGGCGCGGTGATGACCTTTGCCGATGTGCTCGGTGCTTTTGGCGGCTTTGCCAATCTGCCCGAGGGCTCAAACGGCACCACGACATCGGAAAGCAAGACCAATTTCCTCAACGCGGCACCCGAGGGCAGCATCGTCTATGGCGAGGCGACGCCGTTCAAGGTCGGCCGGCGCCAGTCGGTCTGGCAGACCAAGATCACGCTGGAGGACGGCACGCTGGTGGCAGTGGTCACGCAAACCCAGATCGTGCTGTGATGCGGCGTGGGTGATCCGTTCGTCCCGAGCCTGTCGAAGGACCAGCGCGCGATCAAAAAGTCCTTCGACAAGCTCAGGACGAACGGCGGGTAGTTGGGCTTCAACGGGCTGCGCACATTCGGTATGACCCTGCAATATATTCGCCGCTTCCCAAAGGCCCTGCTTTTGCGCTAAACCGCCGTCATGAACAGAACCCTGCTCGCCGCTTCCCTCCTATGTCTGGCAACCACTGCCTGCTCCGAATCCACCCAGGTCAGCGATGATCTGCCCGAAAGCAGCGCCTATCTGGAAAATCCGACCGGCCGGACCGAGCGGGTCGAGGCCGATCCAACCGCCAAGCCGGTGCGTATTGGCGAAGGCGGCCCCCGTTTTGATGCCTGCCAGTCGGTCGGCAAAGTCGGTCGCCATGTCAGCGGTTCGCTGCCGGTGCTCAGCGCACCCTTTGATGCGGCAGAAAAAATCGACAGCCTGGCCGCCGGCCAGACGATCCATATCTGTACCCGCAGCATCGACCAGCAATGGCTTGGCATTGTCTATGACCAGCCATCCGATCCGGCGGCAACCGGCACGCCCGTCGACTGCGGCGTCTCCTCTCCGGTGCGCGCCAAACGCAATTATGACGGCCCGTGCAAGAGCGGCTGGGTCGAAAGCACCTATGTGGTGCTGGTCGCAGGCTAGATTTTCGGCGGCACTATTGCGCGCACTGGCGCCAAGCCGATCCAGACGCGCAGCAACGGCACCCGTCGTCCCAGATCAAAAAACAGCCAGCATCCAAGCATGGTGATGGCAGCCAGCAGCGGCGCTTCGATGGCGAGCGGGAACTGCGTTTCGTCGAGATAGTGACCGGCGACGACGATGATCGTCTGGTGGATCAGATAGAAGGGGAAGATGGCTTGCGTCAGCATCTGGCGCAAAGGTCCGTCATTGCTGCTCAGATGGTGGTGCGCCAGGCCGATCGCGGCGATGATCGCGCACCAGGCGTCAAGCTCCCGTGCAGCGCGCATGGCAATTCGAAGCCATTCTGGCGGATCAATGCCTTCGGAATAGGCGCTATAGTAAACGACAAGCACCGCCCAGCAGGTCAGCGCAATGGCGAGTGCAACCCAGCGCAACTTTACGCAGCGATCGAAAAAGACATGATTTTTGGCGACAGCAAAGCCGAACAGGAAGATACTGAAATAGAGCGCATGCAAATACCAGTCGTTGACGAAATAGTGGCTTTCGCCAAAAATCGGAAATAGCACCAGGCGCAGCGCGGTCAGGTAGAGCCATGGCAGGAGGATCAGCAAGGGCCCCGCGATAAGGGCATTCAGCGCCGCCGGTAGCCGGCGCAGCAGCGGCAGAATCAAGATGAGGGCCAGCGTGTAGAGGATGAGATAGGCGACAAACCACATGTGATTGTAGGTCGGCGTTATCAGGCAGCCGTCGGCATCGCACCAATGGCCCGAGCCGGTGACATATTTGCCATAAAAATTGTCGAGCCAAAGAGCGTGGTCCGGCCCGAGGCCGTTGGCGCCCTGCAGGGCCTCGACAATCTCGAAATAGGACTGCGGCGGCACGATCACGAACATGGCCAGCAGCAGCGGCGGCCACAGCCGGCGCATGCGGATCGCGAGGAATGACTTGAGGCTCATCTTGTCGGCCATGAACCGGGTCGCGGCCCCCGCGATCAGGAACAGCAAAGTCAGCCGCCACGGACTGGTCAGCATCATCAATGGTTCGATCGCGTCGCTGGCGAAGCGCGATTTCACGTGCCAGTCCCAGGTCACGTAAAACATCCCGCAATGATAGAATATCAGCAGGCCAAAGGCGATGATGCGAAGCCAGTCGAGGTCGTAGCGGCGGTTGGTCATGGCGGGTGGTGTCTCCCTCTCGGCCGGGTTCTTGCGCCCTCGTGGCGGTCCGCCTATAGCTATGCCGCACAAGGCGGGCTGCCGGGACGAACGGGAATTTCGAGGTGACCAAAGGCGACGAAACAGGGATGAGCGGCTGGGCCCGGGCCGAATGGCGACCCTGGCTCGCGATCCTTTTTGCCTGTTTGGTGCTGACGTTCGTCAACGCCACATCGGACATCATGGAGGGGGCCGGGACCCACTGGAGCCAGCCCATCTTGTGGGAGGTGACCAGTGCGATCATCATCGTCGCGCTCGCCCCGTTGATTGGCATTGCCGTGCAGCGATGGCCGCTCCGGAAGGACAATATCGCTGCCTTTGCGGTCATCCACTTCGCTCTGACCTTCCCCTTCTCGCTAGCCCATATCGGCTTTATCTTCGTGACCCGCGAGACAGCCTACCAGATGGTTGGCGCGCGCTACGGCTTCTTCGACGACGGCGTCGCGATCACTCTGCTCTATGAATGGCGCAAGGATGTTCTGGTGTATGCCACGATCGCGGCGACCTACTGGATTTTTGACTATATTGCCGAGCGCAACCGGGCCGCGTCATCGCCGCCCGCCGACGACCGGATCAAGCTGCAGGATGGCGGCGCAGCGGTTTTCCTCTCGCCGGACGAGATCAGCCATGTCGAGGCTGCCGGCAATTATGTCGAGTTTCACACCGCGGCCAAATCGCATCTGGTCCGCGGCACGCTGGCCTCGTGGGAAGAGCGGCTGATCGCGCGCGGCTTTGTCCGCGTGCACCGGTCGCGGCTGGACAACCGCACAAAAGTCGCCGCGCTGACGCCAACGCGATCCGGCGACTTCGAGATATCCCTGCTCGACGGACGCACGGTTGCGGGAAGTCGGCGCTATCGGGCGGGGCTTAGCGAGGGCCATTCCGCTTAGTTGCCAGCCGGAAGATCGGTGACAGGCACAACAATGCACTTGCTTCAAACTCTATTTATGAAATTGGGGAATGTTGCAGGTGTCACCGGAATTTAATTGGTGTATTTAGTAAGCTGTCACCGTAATTCGGCGGCACTATTGCAACGGCTATTGTCCCTGTCACCATCAACTCCACGATCTTCCTGTTACACGCGCCTTGCCGTCGGTCGGCTGCCCAGCTGATCCAGTGCATCGTCGTTCTCGCGCGCCCAGTTGTAGAGCATCTCGACCGGCTCGACCAGACGAAGCCCGAGCGGCGTCAGGCGATATTGCACGGCCGGTGGCACTACATTCTGGACGTGCCGCGTGACCAGGCCGATCGCCTCCATCTCGCGCAGGGTCTGCGTCAGCATTTTCTTGGAGATGCCGGGAAGGCTGCGCTGCAGGACTCCTGGTCGTGCCGCATCATCGTGACGGACGTGCAGACTGTGCAGCACCATGCTGGTCCATTTGGTCGCGAACAGCGCCAGCACGCGCCGCGGCGCGCAATCCTCCCGCCATTCTTCTTCGTCTGATCCTGGTTGCATCTTGGTTACCTTTTGGTGCCTAGGTTCCTGTTTGGTGCCGTCTAGACGTTCGGCGTCACAGTTCCTAGCTTGAAGACTGACAGTGATTTATCGGAGAAGACCATGACCAAGACAGCATTGATAGCGGGCGCAAGCGGGATCAACGGCAGCGCGATTGCGGCGCTGCTGGTAAAACAGGGCTGGACCGTCCACGGCCTGTCGCGAAACCCCGTCGGGCAAGATGGCGTGCTGCCGGTATCGGCCGATCTTCAGGATGCCAGCGCCACCGCCGCCGCCCTGCGGGATATCGATCCCGATGCGGTCTTCATCAGCACCTGGGCGCGGCAGGATAGCGAGGCTGAAAATATCCGGGTCAATGCAGCGATGGTGCGCAATCTGCTCGACGGGCTGCGCAAGCCGTCCGGTCCCCGCCATGTGGCGCTGGTGACCGGATTGAAACATTATCTCGGACCGTTTGATGCCTATGGCAAGGGCGTGCTGCCGCAGACGCCGTTTCGCGAGGCGCAGGGCCGTCTGGATGTCGCGAATTTCTATTATGCGCAGGAGGATGAACTGTTTGCTGCGGCACAGCGCGACGGCTTCAGCTGGAGCGTCCATCGCCCGCATACGGTGATCGGCAAGGCGGTCGGCAACGCCATGAACATGGGCACCACGCTGGCCGCCTATGCGACGCTGTGCCGCGAGACCGGCCGGGACTTTCTGTTTCCCGGATCGGCGGCGCAGTGGACCAGCCTCACCGACATGACCGACGCCGGGCTGCTCGCCGAACATCTGTTGTCGGCAACCGAAAACGAAGCGGCGCACAACGAGGATTTCAACGTCGTCAATGGCGACATTTTCCGCTGGCAGTGGATGTGGGAACGGATCGCCGAATGGTTCGGGATCGCGGCGGTCCCGTTTGACGGCACCGTGCGCCCGCTCGAGCAGCAGATGGCTGATGATGCACCGGTCTGGCGCAAGCTGGCCGAGCGCGAAGGGCTGGCCGAAAGCGACCTCGGCCGTCTGGCCTCGCCCTGGCACACCGATGCCGATCTTGGTCGGCCGATAGAAGTGGTGACGGATATGAGCAAAAGCCGGCGACTGGGATTTACAGGCTATAAGCCGACCGACGACGCTTTTTTCGCATTGTTTGAGCAGTTGCGGGCGGACCGGCTGATCCCTTAGGGCAGAAGCTATATTGAGGGGCTGGGATTGCGGTGACTGCGCTTATTAGTTCGAACTGCGGGGTAATTACGCAATTCACACCGTGATTCAGGTTTTGGCGGGATATCGCAATATACCAACTCGCACGAAGGCCGGAAAAAAGGCGCGCAAGCTCTTGGCGTCTTCGTGGCTTTGTGGGAATCCGATGGTCCTGCAGACAGTGGCCACCAATCATTCGCCGACCGGACGGAGCAATGGTGGCGCCGTTCCGTAATTCCCAGCAGCAAATTCGGAATATTCCATGTTAATTCTCATTAATCATAGCGTTTAGCATTTCCGTCATATCCAATGTGGAAGGCCTTCCTGTCTGCAAGGAAGGACCGACGGTTGGAAACATTTCTATTGAACGCAGGCGATCAAAAGCTGGAATCCGCGGCGATCGACAATGGTTACCGCATTTATGACGAGCTCGGCCCGGGCCTGTTCGGCAATGTCTATGAGGTCGTGCTCGCCGAGCGGCTGACGCGCGAGGGCCTGAAGGACGAGCGGCAGAAACCGGTTCCGATTATAGTTGACGATCAGAGCTTTGACGAGGGTTTTTGCTGCGATCTTCTGGTCGAGGATAAACTGCTGATCGAGATCATATCGGCCGACCATCTGTTGCCGATCGACAGTCAGCGGGTGACCACTTATCTGCGGCTGATGAACCTGCCGATGGGACTGCTGATCAATTTCGGAGCGCCGAGTTTCAAGCAGGGAGTCCGGCGGATTCGCAATGGTCATGCAACATAGGCGCGCGGGTCGTCGCTTTAGTCAGTAAAGTTCGTTGCATTTTCCGCATGGATGCGGAATCAGGCGGTCCATGACAAATATAGATCCCGCCCGCTATCTCGAGCAGCCGTTCGGCCATCTCGCGGACCTTATCAACGCCCATGCCGTCAACCAGCCCGACCGGATCGCGCTGGATGATGGCGCGGAGAAGCTGACTTGGGCCGAGACCGCCGCGCTGGTCAACCGGATCGCGGCGCAGCTGCAGGCGGACGGGCTGCAAAAGGGGCAGGCGGTGGCGATCCTCGGGACGACGACGGTGCGCTATGCGCTCGCCTATCTCGGCGCGATTGTTGCCGGCGGTTGTGCGGCGCCGCTGACCACCTCGGCGACACCGAAACAGCTGGCGAACATGGCGCGCGACAGCGGTGCGATGCACTGGTTCATCGACAGCGCCAAACGCGCCGAGCTGCTGGCGAGCGGCGAAGACTTGCCAGTGCTGAAACATGTCATGATGGACGAGGCGGCGGATGACGCGCCTTTAATGTCTGACTGGATGGCCGACGAAGGCGCGATGCCGGCCGATCTTGGGGTTGGTCCGAAAGACCCCTATAATATCATCTATTCCAGCGGCACCACCGGTACGCCCAAGGGCATTGTCCACAGCCGCCAGATGCGCTGGTATCATGCGGCGGTCGGCGAGCCGACCGGCTATGGCAAGCCGGGGCAGGTCACCTTGCTGTCGACGCCGCTCTATTCGAACACCACGCTGGCGCTTTTCACGCCGACCATTGCTTATGGCGGCACGCTTGTGATGATGGGCAAATTTGATTGCCAGCGCTGGCTCGAACTGGCGCAGGAGCATCGCGCCAGCCACACGATGCTGGTGCCGGTACAATATCAGCGGCTGATGGATTTTACCGGCTTTGACGATTATGATCTGAGCAGCCTGACCCACAAATATTGCACCAGCGCGCCGTTCTCGGCGGAGCTGAAGACCGAAGTGCTCAAACGCATGCCAGGCGGGCTGATTGAGATTTATTCGATGACCGAGGGCGGCGTGGTCTGCCTGTTGCTCGCCCACGAACATCCCGACAAATTGCACACGGTCGGCATCGCCTGGGGCGGCAGCGAGGTGATCACCGTCGACGAACAGCTCAACCGCCTGCCCACTGGCGAAATGGGCGAGCTGGTCGGGCGGTCGCAGACGATGATGTCGGGTTACAAGAACCAGCCGGAGAAGACCGAGGAAGCCAGCTGGTATGACGAAAATGGCGACCGCTGGCAGCGGATGGGCGATATTGGCAAGGTCGACGAGGACGGCTTTATCACCCTGATGGGCCGGTCCAAGGATATGATCATCTCGGGCGGCTTCAATATCTATCCGCGCGATCTGGAAGAAGCGCTGATGGCGCAGCCGGGCGTCGCCGATGCCGCAGTCATCGGGGTGGCCTCGCGGCAATGGAGCGAGACGCCGGTTGGTTTCGTGGTTGCCGAGGCCGGGGTGACGCTCGATCTGGAGGCGCTGAAGGCGGCGACCAATGCCGATCTCGGCAAGACCCAGCGGGTCTCGGAACTGCGGCTGATCGACGAACTGCCGCGCAGCCATATCGGCAAGATATTGAAGACCGAGTTGCGGGCGATGGTTGAGGCAAGCTAGTTTGCAGCGGCGGATCATCGTTTCATGTGGATGACATTTCTTGTCGTGCTACTGGTGTCAGCCGCGCTGGTGGCCGGCGCTCTCTGGGGCATTTACGGCAAATTATCGAGCAAGGGCGAAGGCTTTGTCATTGCTCTGGCCGGCGGCGCGCTGATCGTCTCGCTGGTCAGCGAGATGATTCAGCCAGCCGTCGAGCAAAGCAACCTCTGGGTCGGGCTGGGTGCGGTCGCGGCCGGGGCGGCGGTGTTCTCCGGCGTCGATTACTGGATTGATGAAAAATGGGGGCCGGAAGGCGGTGGCGGACTGCTGGCCGCGATCACGCTTGACGGTGTGCCGGAAAATCTGGCGCTCGGAGTCGCGCTGATCGGGGCGGCACCGATCGAGGTGGCGGCGCTGGCCGGGTCCATCCTGCTGTCCAATCTGCCGGAAGCGGCTGGCGGGGCCAAGCAAATGGTTGGCAGCGGGCTGTCCAAGGGCAAGACGCTCGGTCTGTGGGCGATGACTGCGCTGATATTGTCCGCTGCAGCGATTATCGGAAATATTGCGCTGGAAGGCGTCTCCCCGCATCTGCTGGCCGCGACCCGCTGTTTCGCCGCCGGTGCGGTGGTCGCCTCGCTCGCAACCGAGGTTTTTCCCAAGGCCTATAAGAAGGACCATCATATGGCCGGGGTCGCGACCGCGATCGGCGTGATTCTGGCGGTATTTCTGGGCGAACTTGCTACGGCCTAGGAAGGACCGGGTTTTGAGGCGACAAGCGACAAAGGCACTAGACTCAAATCGGGCGGCCCACTAAGCGCCTAAGCCATGTCCATAGCCCATGAAGAAACCATATTGATTGTCGATTTCGGCTCTCAGGTCACGCAGCTTATCGCCCGCCGGGTGCGCGAGGCGGGAGTCTATTCGGAAATTGCTCCGTTCAACAATGCGGAAGAGGCCTTTCACCGGCTGAAACCCAAGGGCGTGATCCTGTCCGGATCGCCCGCCGGGGTGCCGGAGGAAGACAGCCCGCGCGCGCCGCAGGTGATTTTTGACAGCGGCCTGCCGATCCTCGGCATCTGCTATGGCCAGCAGGTGATGACGCATCAGCTGGGCGGCCAGGTCGAATCGGGTGACAGCGGCGAATTTGGCCGGGCGTTTATCGAGATTTCCGAGGAATGCGTCTTGTTCGACGGCCTGTGGCAGGTCGGCGAGAAGCATCAGGTGTGGATGAGCCACGGCGACAAGGTCACCGAATTTGCGCCCGGTTTCCGGATCGTCGCGACCACCGAAGGCGCGCCCTTTGCATTGATCGCCGATGACGAGCGGCGCTATTATGGCACCCAGTTCCACCCCGAGGTTGTGCACACGCCCGATGGCGGCAAGCTGATCGCCAATTTTGTCCGCCATGTCTGCGGCTGTGCCGGCGACTGGACGATGGCGGAATATAAGGACGCCAAGATCGCCGAAATTCGCGAGCAGGTCGGCGACAAGAAAGTCATTTGCGGATTGTCCGGCGGCGTTGACAGCTCGGTGGCGGCGATCCTGATCCACGAAGCAATTGGCGATCAGCTGACCTGTGTCTTTGTCGACCATGGCTTGCTGCGTCTGCACGAGCGCGAGCAGGTCGAGACCCTGTTCCGCGACCATTATAATATCCCGCTGGTGGTGGTCGATGCCGAAGACCGGTTCATGAAGGGCCTTGCCGGACAGACCGACCCGGAAAAGAAGCGCAAATTTATCGGCGGCGAATTTATTGAAGTGTTTGACGAAGAATCGGCCCGGGTTGGCGGCGCCGATTTCCTCGCCCAGGGCACGCTTTATCCCGATGTGATCGAGAGCGTCAGCTTTACCGGCGGGCCAAGTGTCACTATCAAGTCGCACCATAATGTGGGCGGCCTGCCCGAGCGGATGAACATGAAGCTGGTCGAGCCGCTGCGCGAATTGTTCAAGGATGAAGTCCGCGATCTCGGGCGCGAGCTGGGCCTGAACGATCAGTTCGTCGGTCGCCACCCGTTCCCCGGCCCCGGCCTCGCGATCCGGATTCCCGGTGAAGTGACCAAGGAACGCTGCGATATCTTGCGCAAGGCCGACGCCATCTATCTCGAGGAAATCCGCAACGCCGGATTGTACGACGCGATCTGGCAGGCTTTTGCCGTATTGCTCCCGGTCAAGACCGTCGGCGTGATGGGCGACCAGCGCACCTATGACAATGTCTGCGGCCTGCGCGCCGTCACCAGCACCGACGGCATGACCGCCGATGTCTACCCCTTCGACGGCAGCTTCCTGGCCCGCGTATCGACGCGGATCGTCAACGAAGTGAAGGGGATCAACCGGGTGGTTTATGATTATACCAGCAAGCCGCCGGGGACCATTGAGTGGGAGTGACGCGGTTAACAGCAAATGCGCGGGGCGCATTTGCCCGCGGCGCTCGGCATCGCAAGATGCCGCATGGTGGAGAACGGATGTCCGGGAGGTACTAAGTGGGACTGAAAAACCCTTATAGTGATAGCTTCCCCGACAACGGGCCAATTGTCTACGAGGGCGAGAGTGATAAGGTCGATAATTCGAGGCTAACTCAACGGCCTAAATGGCTGCGAGTTGTTGCCTTCATATTTCTAATCGTACCGCTATTTCCATTGATCCTCTTCCGATCAATTCAATTGGTGAGGGCGGAACACCGAGATGACCCTGATGCGACAATGCAGGCGCTTGATAAAACCCACAAACTATCTGCTCTAATTCGCGGTCCAAACGTTCCGATGTCTCGATATCATCGGAGTTTGAGAGCCAAGATGATGGTGTTACAGAACCGGCTTGAGGATGGGCATAGAGAGTTTGCGCAGTTAAGAGAGGATCTTCAGGGGAGGGATTTCGAAGAGTCAAAATATCTTCTGCATTTTGCTCAATATTGGTTGGCACAGCTTAGAAACGACTTCGGCCAAAGCGAATTTGAACTTAAGCAGGCCAATAAACTAACATATCGCTCGGGTTTGTTATGGTTGCCAGAACCAAAAGGCCCAGATTCTCTCGATCTTGGCTTCGATCAGGAATTGCTAGAGGCGGCAGAAGACGCTGGTATGACCGTTGAGGAATTTGTGCGCCAGCAAGTTATCAAAAGCTAAGCCAGCATCCATCGTGACTCAATCACCGCCTGCACAACCGGAGAAGTAGACCCAGAAACAAGTTCAGGGTGACGAATTTAGCTTGGTGATTGCCTCAGTCCTTCGACAGGCTCAGGACGAACGGGTTTTTGCAGCGTTACGTCCTTAACAGTTGAGGCCAATCACCCTCTTCCGTTCGTCCTGAGCTTGTCGAAGGATGAGTGCGCGCTATCTTACGTCCATGGCATTCTGGACCTATTTGCTGAAATGCGCCGACGGGCATTATTATGTCGGGCATAGCGACGATCTGGAAGCGCGCGTTGCCGCCCATCAGTCGGGGGCAATTGGCGGTTATACCCACCGCCGCCGCCCGGTGGTGCTGGTGTGGAGCGAATATTTCTCCAAACGTGAAGAAGCCATTGCGGCGGAACGACAGATAAAGGGCTGGTCACGAGCAAAAAAGCGGGCCTTGATTGTTGGTGACTGGGGATTGATTTCTCGCTTGGCGCGATCACGGTCTTGACGCTAGATTGTGCGAATTCGTACTTCGACAAGCTCAGGACGAACGGAGATTGGTTTGTTTCACTTCGAACGGAGCTTTGAGGGCTCTTCTCTGTTGCGGCCCTTCCCCATCTCCCGTTCGTCCTGAGCCTGTCGAAGGGCTTAGCGCGAGCTATCTCGCCGCAGCACGTGGCTGCACGCTATCCGCGGATATAATTCCGATGGCATCTTTCCTACGCGAAATTGGCCGCCAAACCAGTCACCACTCCAACTTGACCAACCCTCTTGGCCAAGCTATATTGGTCAAGCAATGACCATCCATGTCAATATTGGCGAGGCCAAGACCCGGCTTTCGGAACTTGTCGCAGCGGCGCTGCGCGGGGAAGAGGTGATCCTGCAAAAAGCGGGCGTGCCGAAGTTGAAGCTGGTGCCGATTGCAATAGCCGAACGGGCAGAGCGCGAAGAAATAGCGCGGCGGCGGGTGCAGGCGGTTGGGGCATTCAAGGAAGAGTTTGAGGGCTTTGATCTCAGTCTCGAAGCGCTGAAAGCCGACCGGGGCGATCCCGAGGAGCGGTTCCGGAGGAAATTTGGATCTGCTGATTGACACCCATGTGCTGGCGTGGATCGGAGATGACGACCCGCGCTTGAGCCGCAAGTTTCTTGCTGAATTACCCAATTTCGACAACCGGCTGTTCGTCAGTGCCGTGACGGCCTATGAATATAGTGATCTGCTCGGGCGAGGGCGTTTTCCGGCCAGCGTTCCGCTTTCCCGATTTCAGGAAAAACTGGGGTTTCACCTGCTCGATTTTCCGGCCGATCTATGGGAGATTGCAACCGGATTGCCCGATATTCATCGCGACCCGGTTGACCGGATGCTGATTGCTCATGCTATTGTGCTGGGCTTGACATTGGTCACCGCCGACAAGAATATTCATCAATATCCCGTCAAAACCCTCTGGTAAGGAACCAACCCATGAAAGCCATCCAACTTCACGCCCCCGCATCGCTCGACAATCTCAAACTGGTTGATCTGCCTGACGCTCCTGCTCCCGGTCCCGGCGAAATCGCCGTGCGGGTGCGCGCTTCCAGCCTCAACTATCATGATTATGCCGTGGTCAAGGGGATGTTGCCGACCGCCGAGAACCGTATTCCGATGTCCGATGGTGCGGGCGAAGTGACTGCCGTGGGCGAAGGCGTCAGCGAATTTACAGTCGGCGATCTGGTGGTCTCGACCTTCTTCCCCGAGTGGATTGACGGCGCGCCGCCCGAAGGTGGATTTACCCGCGTCCCCGGCGACGGCATTGACGGCTATGCGGTCGAGCAGGCGGTTGGCCTTGCCACGTCCTGGACCAAGGCACCCAAGGGCTATAGTGCCGCCGAAGCCGCGACTTTGACTTGTGCCGGCCTTACCGCCTGGCGTGCGCTGTTTGTCGATGGCTGCGTGAAGCCGGGTGACACGGTGCTGGTGCAGGGCACCGGCGGCGTCTCGATCTTCGCGCTGCAATTTGCCAAGGCGGCTGGCGCAACGGTGATCGCGACTTCTTCATCCAATGACAAGCTGGAGCGGCTGAAGGAACTCGGCGCGGATCATCTGATCAACTATAAGGAAGTCGAAGCCTGGGGGCCGAAAGTGCTCGAACTGACCGGCGGCAAGGGCGTTGATTGCGTCGTCGAAATCGGCGGCCCCGGGACGCTCGACCAGTCGATGATGGCGACGCGGATCGGCGGTCATGTCGCCCTGATCGGTGTTTTGACCGGTTTCGCCGGTCCCGTGCAGACTGCCTTGCTGATGGCGAAGAACCTGCGCGTGCAGGGCCTGACCGTGGGCAGCCGCGCGCAGCAGATCGACATGATCGCGGCGATCGAGGCCAATGGCCTCAAGCCGGTGCTCGACCAGCATTTTCCGCTCGCCAATCTGGCCGATGCTTTCCGTCATCAGGAATCGGGTAAGCATTTCGGCAAGATTGTCGTCGATATCTGACCAATGAGGCGGCGTGTTGAAGGAAGTGAAAATGATAAACGGAAGCTGTCTTTGCGGATCGGTCAAATATGAAGCGGATTGTGACAACGGGCCGATCATCCACTGTCATTGCCAAACTTGCCGGAAGGCCCATAGCGCTGCCTTTTCCAGCGTCATGCCGATAGCGCATGGCGCCTTTAAATGGACCAGCGGCGCGGATCTGCTCAACAGTTTTGAATCATCACCCGGGAAAAATCGCTATTTCTGCGCGCGCTGTGGTTCTCAGCTGATTGCCGAGCGGCAGGACGCGAATATGGTTCTGCTCAGAATGGGCTGTGTCGATACGGAGATAGTCGACCGGCCTGATGCCCATATCTGGCGGTCGGATGGCGCGCCATGGTATGATCCGGACGATGAAATCCGCCAATTGGCGGAAGGCTAAGCAAAGGCCTAGGACAGCGATGCAGATTACCTCTGCCTGCGAGTCCGATATGGCCGATGTCATTGCGCTCTGGAAAGCGTGTGATCTCACGCGCCCATGGAATGATCCGGCGGCGGATTATCGTCTGGCATTGGCGACTGAAACATCCGCGATATTGCTGGCCCATCAGGAAGGGGCGTTGGTGGCCAGCATCCTGACCGGTTTCGATGGTCATCGTGGCTGGGTCTATTATCTCGGCGTTGTTCCGGCTTGCCGGAAACAGGGCCTGGGCAGACAGATGATGGCCGCCGCCGAGCGTTGGCTGTGCGAACGAAATGCCCCCAAAAATCCAGCTGATGGTGCGGGACGACAATGAAGCTGCGATCGGTTTTTACCAAGCGCTGGGCTATGAAGTGCAGCCGGTGGTGACAATCGGAAAGAGACTGGGTCCGCACGGCAACTGAGTGACGGGATGCTGACCGATGCCATTCGGCCTGCGATGCCCTGATTTTGTACCCCATTGCCAATTTTAATTTTTGAGCCTAGCGCTCGCGGCAATCGAATCTGGGCTATGTATCGAGGACAATGACAATGGCTGGTGAAACCAAAATGTACGGCATTTCCAATTGCGACACCGTCAAGAAGGCGCGCAACTGGATGGAGCGCAATGGCATCAACTATGTTTTTCATGACTATAAAAAGTCAGGGATCACCAAGGAAAAGCTGGAAATGTGGGTAATGCAGGTCGGTTGGGAAGCGCTGGTCAACAAGCGCGGCACGACCTTTCGCAAGCTGCCCGACATGGTGAAGGAAAATATCGGCGACGATACAGCGGTCATGGTCATGGCGGAAAATCCCAGCATGATCAAACGACCGGTGCTGGAGCATGGCGAGGAGCTGGTCGTCGGATTCAAGGCTTCGGATTATGAAGCCGCTGGACTGGCCGCGCGCAACAGCTGAGATTGCCGTGCGCGTCGTTTCCGTTCGAATGACGCAAAATTCAGCCATCGCGTTGCGGATAACCTCCCCGATTGCCGTATCGTCAATCGGCCGCTCTCCGCTTATCGCCGCATCTCGAGTCCGGGCGCTTGTTTCGGACGAAAGGGCGATGCCGCAGGCGATCTTGATTGACGCTGTTCGGCTCAGGTGAAAAGGCTATCGATATGGTTCAGGCAAAATGGAATGACGTGGTGATCGCAGAGAGCGACGATACGGTTGTGGTCGAGGGTAATCATTATTTCCCGCGCGAATCGGTCTGGTCGAAATATCTGATGCACAGCGAAACCAGCAGCCACTGCCCGTGGAAGGGCGACGCATCCTATCATAGCCTGATCGTCGAGGGCGAAATCAACGAGGACGCGGCCTGGTATTATCCGGCGCCCAAGGACGCTGCCGCCGAAATCGCGGGGCGGATCGCCTTCTGGAAAGGCGTCGAGGTCGGCTAGTGATGAGCGCCCGATTTGCCTTGTTATTTGCGCTGGTGCTGTCCGGCTGCGGGGTACAGGCGGGAGAAGCGACTATGAACGCAGCGACATTGAGCGGGGAAGCGCCGGTCATCATAGCCCATCGCGGTGCCAGCGGCGAACGCCCGGAACATACGCTGGCTGCCTATCAACTGGCGATCGATCAGGGCGCGGACTTTATCGAACCCGATCTGGTCCTGACCAAGGACGGCGTGCTGCTCGCCCGGCACGAGAATGAGATCAGCCAAACCACCGATGTCGCCGACAAGCCGGAATTTGCCGATCGCAAGGCCGTGAAGATGATCGACGGCGAGCGCCATGAAGGCTGGTTCACCGAAGATTTTACCCTGGCCGAGCTAAAGACGCTTCGGGCCAAAGAGCGGCTGCCCGGGCTGCGCGAAGCGAACAGCCGCTATAATGGCCAATTTGAAATACCGACTTTTGAAGAGATTTTGCAATTGCTCAACGCGCATGCGGCCAAAAGCGGCGAGCGGGTCGGTGTCTATCCGGAGACCAAACATCCCAGCTATTTCAAGGCTTTGGGGCTGAGTCATGACGAGCCGCTGCTGAGATTGCTGAAACAATATGGCTATAGCGGCAAGGATGACCCGATATTCATCCAGTCGTTCGAGGTCGGTAATCTGAAGATTCTCTCCGGGAAAACGGATGTCCGGCTGGTCCAGCTGGTGGCCGGCGAAGGCGGGCCACCGGATCGCCAGGGCCTGACCTATGCATCGATGGTCACGCCCGATGGTCTGGCAGAAATCGCCACTTATGCCGCTGGCCTTGGGCCGCCCAAGGATCTGGTGATTGGCCGAAATATATTGGGCCAGCTGGGTGAACCAACGGGACTGGTCGAGGCTGCACATAAGGCGGGACTTGTTGTCCATCCCTGGACTTTCCGCCGCGAAAATTATTTCTTGCCGACCAATTTCAAGAGCGGCATTGATCCGCGCGACCCGGGCGATCTGGCTGACGAACTGCGCGCATTTGTCGCTGCTGGCGTGGATGGTCTGTTCAGCGACAATCCAGCGCAGGCCGTGGCGGCCCTGAAGCGATAACCGCGACGCTGGCCTTATCTTCCGCCGTCGCTTATTAGGGCCAATCTATCAACGTTACTGCTTAGGATTGCCATGTCCACGACCTTCAAACTCGATACGTCCACCAGTCGCGCCAATCCGCGGCCGCAGCCGATGCGGCGACTGTCGGTTCCGAAAATCCAGGGCCGCAAGGTCGATGGGGTGACGGCGGAGCCGGTGGTCATGCTGACCGCTTACACCGCGCGGTCGGCGCAATTGCTCGACGCCCATTGTGATATGCTGCTGGTCGGTGATTCGCTGGCGCAGGTGATTTACGGGCTTGATTCGACCATTCCGGTGACGCTCGACATGATGTGCAATCATGGCGCGGCGGTGGTCCGGGGCAGCTATCATAGCGTCGTCGTCGTCGACATGCCGTTCGGTTCCTATGAGGCCTCGCCGGAGAAAGCCTATGAAAGCGCTGCCCATATCCTGAAGGAGACCGGTGCGGCTGCGGTCAAGCTCGAGGGCGGTGAAGTGATGGCCGAGACCGTCGCATTTCTGGTGCAGCGGGGCATTCCGGTGGTCGGTCATGTTGGCCTGACACCCCAGGCGATCAACGTGCTGGGCGGCTATGCCGCGCGCGGGCGCAGCGACGCGGAAGCGAAGAAGATTGTCGGCGACGCAGTTGCGCTCGACAAGGCGGGCGCCTTTGCGATCGTGCTGGAAGGCGTGCTGGAGCCGATTGCGATCGAAGCGACCAAGGCGGTGAATGCGATCACCATCGGTATCGGCGCATCGGCGCAATGCGATGGTCAGGTGCTGGTCACCGAGGATATGCTTGGCATGTTCGACCGCACCGCCCGCTTCGTGAAACGCTATCACAATATTGCGGAACAAATTGATCAGGCCGCCGAGCAATATGCCGGAGAAGTCAGGGAGCGCAGTTTTCCGGGGCCAGACCAGCTCTATCAGCCGAAAAAATAGCGAAATATCTCAGTTTCACCGGTTACTCCGTTCAGCCTGTGGAAATGGTCAATAGACTTTTACATTTGCTAATGCGGACGCTAAAGGACAGCCGATTGCATAGCGCCTTCGTCTAACTGGCGAATGCGGCACGCGAAACAGATTTGAGGAAGCCACATTGGCCAAAGACAAAGATAAAGCACCAGAAGAGAAGCCGGACCATCAGGAAAAAGTGTTCTTGCGCGAGGTTGATGAAGCGGTGCGCGAGGACCAGCTGAAAAATATTGCCACCCGTTACGGGCTCTGGATTTTCGCGGCTGTGGTCATTGGCCTCGGTTCGCTGGCTGGCTGGATATTCTATCAGAATAGCCTGAATGAAGATTCCGGTTTCCGCAGCGAGGAATATGTCGCTGCCGTCGACAGCATCCGTCAGAATAATCTGGACGGTGCCGCGAAAGCGCTCGAGTCGCTGACGGAAGCTGAGCAGAGCGGTTATCGGGCAGCAGCGCAATTGCTGCAGGCCAATATCGCGCTGGAAAAAAATGACCCCAAAAAGGCGATTAAAGTCTATGGCAAGGTCATTGCGGACGTCAGTCTGCCGCAACCGTTTCGCGATCTTGCACTGATCCGCAAGACCACCGCTGAATTTGACACGCTCAAGCCCCAGCAGGTGATAGACCGGCTGAAGCCGCTTGCGGTGCCAGGCAACCCCTGGTTCGGCAGCGCCGGCGAGATGGTAGCAATATCCTATCTGAACATGAAAAAGTCTGATCTGGCGGGGCCGCTTTTCGCCCAGCTTGCGAAAGATGACAATGTCCCGGCGACGATCCGCTCGCGCGCTCTGCAAATGGCAGGTGTCGAAGGCATTGACGCGGTCGAACTGGACAGCGATGATAAAAAGGCGGCACCGCTGAAAGCGGCTGAAGCTGAGGGAGAATCCAAGGAATGATTTCCGGTAAGACACTGATCGCCAGCATGCTGGCCCTTTCCTTGCTGTCCGGCTGCGGCATATTGGGCGGCGGCGACGGCGAAGACAAGAAGAACACGCCGACGCTCGGCAAGCGCACACCGATATTGAGCGGGGAAAGCGGCGCGGAAGTCGATCCCGCACTGGCCTCGATTGCCGTTATCCTGCCGGCACCTTTCGCCAATAGTGAATGGGCGCAATCTGGTGGCAACGCGAGCAAATCGATCGGCAATGTTGCGCTGGGCGATAGTCTTTCGCGGGTATGGACCGCCAATATCAGTGGCACCAACAAGCGGGAACGGCTGGCCTCTGCGCCGGTTGTCGCTGGCGGGCGGCTGTTTGTCACAGACACGGAAGCCATGGTAAGTGCCTTTGATGCTGCCACCGGAGCGAAAATCTGGTCGACGCAGATTGATGTCAAAGGCGATGGCGCATCTTCGCTCTTTGGCGGTGGAGTGAGCGTGTTCGACAAGATCGCCTATGCTACCAATGGTGTCGGCGATGTCGTCGCGCTCAACGTAGCGGATGGCAGCGAGATATGGAAAGTGCGCCCGGCTGGACCGCTGCGCGGCTCGCCGACAATTTCCAATGGCAATGTCTATGTGATGACACAGGACAATCAAATCTATGCGCTCAACATGCTCGACGGATCTGTTCAGTGGAATGAAGCAGGGACGGTCAGTCTCGCCGGGATCTTCGGGGTAGGTGCGCCTGCTGCCGGTCAGGGCACGATTGTGGCTGGCTATAGCTCGGGCGAGCTCACCGCCTATCGCTACGAAAATGGCAGAAATCTCTGGAATGATGCGCTGGCCCGGACCAGCATTTCGACTTCGGTGGCGACGCTATCCGATATTGATGCCGATCCGGTGATCGATCGCGGTCGTGTCTTTGCGCTTGGCCAGGGCGGCCGGATGGCGGCCTATGAACTGGTCACTGGCCAGCGGATCTGGGAATTGAATATTGCCGGGATCACCACGCCGGTCGTGGCCGGCGAGTGGGTGTTCGTGCTGACCGACGATGCGAAGCTGTTGTGCATCGCCCGGCCGAATGGCAAGGTCCGCTGGATCAGCCAGCTTGAGGCCTTCAAGAATGAGAAGAAGAAGAAAAACCCGATCAACTGGACGGGGCCGATATTGGCTGGAAATCGTCTGATTGTTGCCAGCACCGAAGGCGATGTCGTTTCGATTTCGCCCGCTGAGGGATCGAGCCAAACGCTGTTTGAACTGGATGATGGCATTTCGCTGCCGCCGGTTGTTGCGGGTGGCATGCTATATATTCTCGACGACAGCGGCCGGATTTCCGCGTTCCGCTGAGGATCAGAACCAAAGGACAGGGACCGGCTTTATGCTGCCCAATATTGCAATCATAGGTCGACCGAACGTCGGCAAATCAACGCTGTTCAACCGTCTGGTTGGCAAGAAGCTGGCGCTCGTCGATGACACGCCCGGGGTCACGCGTGACCGTCGGGAAGGCGCGGCCAACCTGCTGGGTCTCGAGTTCAACATTGTCGATACCGCGGGCTATGAAGACGAGGATGTCAAAAGCCTGCCCGGACGGATGCGCAAGCAGACCGAACTGGCGGTTGCTGGTGCCGAGCTCGCGATCTTCGTGATCGACGGCCGTGCTGGCCTGACCCCGCTCGATGAGGAAATCGCCCGCTGGCTGAGAAGTTCGAAGACGCCGGTGATATTGCTGGTCAACAAGGCCGAAGGCAAGGCAGCAGAATCCGGTATATTGGAGAGCTATGCGCTCGGTTTTGGCGATCCCATTCCATTCAGCGCGGAACATGGCGACGGCATTGCCGACCTGTTCCAGGCGATCCGGCCCTATGTCGAGAATTTCGAGGCTGCTGAATCCGAAGAGCCCACCGATGAATCGGCACCGCTGAAACTGGCGATTGTCGGTCGCCCCAATGCCGGCAAGTCGACGCTGATCAACAAGATGCTCGATGAAGACCGGATGATAACCGGTCCGGAAGCGGGCATCACGCGCGACAGTATCACCGTGGACTGGGTCTGGCATGATAATGCGCTGACCGAAGAGGAAAAACTCGACGGTATCGCGCCCGATCGGCGGGTCCGCCTGATCGACACCGCCGGCATGCGCAAGCGGGCCAAGGTCAATAACAAGCTGGAAAAGCTTGCCGTCGCCGATGCCCGCCATGCTGTGGATTTTGCGGAAGTGGTGGTGCTGTTGCTCGATGCAACCAAGGGCCTGGAGGCGCAGGATCTGCGCATTGCCGACCATGCGATTCAGGAAGGTCGCTGCGTCGTGATTGCGATCAACAAATGGGATGTTGCGGAAGGGCCGAGCAAATTGTTCAACGGCATCCGTGCGGCGCTGAATGACGGTCTGGCGCAGGTCCGTGATGTGCCGCTGATCGCCGTGTCTGCCTTTACCGGCAAGGGGATTGACGAGTTGATGAAAGCGGCATTCCAGGCCCGCCAGATCTGGTCGCAGCGCGTTTCGACCGGCAAGCTCAACCGCTGGTTCGAAGATGCGATAACGGAAAATCCGCCGCCAGCACCCGGCGGCAAACGGATCAAGTTGCGCTATATCACGCAGGCCAAGACCCGGCCGCCATCTTTCGTGATCTTTGGCACGCGGATCGATGATCTGCCCGAAAGCTATCGTCGCTATTTGATCAACGGGATTCGCCGCGAACTTGGCTTTGGCGGGGTTCCGGTGCGTCTGATCATCCGGGCGCCAAAAAACCCCTACCATGAAAAAGACTGATTTTTCGGTAGTTTGGTAAAAGCTGCGGTCGCTTTTGGTTAACTATATTCGAATCCGGTAACTAAGTTTTTACCGGTGTTGCCTTAGATTCTGGGAGAGTAGTGTATCTTCGCTATTTTTGTCGGGAGCGTTTGATGGCGCCATTGGAAAGCGAATTGATTGACTGGACGGTCTGCACCGCAACCCGTTCTGCGCTTGGTCCGAATTTCGTGCGCATACTGGGCTATTTCCGTGAAGATGGCACCGTGTCCGTCCGCAAGATCGAGGCAGCCATGCGCGCCAATGATCCTTTCGAGATGGTCCTTGCCGCGCACAAGCTCAAGGGAGAGGCGCTGCAATTTGGCGCCTTGCAGCTGAGCATTACAGCAGAAACGATCGAAATGACCGCTCGCGCCTGCGTCGAGCGTCACGAAACGCCCGACGAGGTGATCGAACTGGTGGTGGCTTTGCGCCCGATGTTCGAAGAAACGCTGGCTATCCTGGAAAAGGACGCCAGCCCAGTGGTTCAGCAACGTCATCCACTGGGCTTTGGTCGTCGGTTCGGCTGAATAAGCCGATCTCGGGCTATTCGATCGGCTTCGACTGCAACTGGATATAATTTTCAATCCCCATCCGTTCGATCAGGTCAAATTGCTGTTCGAGCGAATCAACATGCTCTTCCTCGCTTTCGAGGATTTCGGCGAACAGATCGCGGCTGACATAGTCGCGTACGCTCTCGCAATGTTCGATAGCATCCTTGAGCATCGGCAGCGCCTCATGCTCCAGCTCCAGGTCAGCCTTGAGAATTTCCTCGACCGTTTCGCCGATCTTCAACCGACCCAGCAACTGGAAATTAGGCAATCCGTCGAGAAAGAAAATCCGCTCGGCCAGCTGGTCCGCATGCTTCATTTCGTCGATCGATTCGTGCCGCTCGAATTCAGCCAGTTTCGTCACGCCCCAATTGTCGAGCATGCGATAATGCAACCAATATTGGTTGATCGCGGTAAGTTCGTTTTTCAGAGCTTTGTTGAGAAACTCGATGACTTTTACATCGCCCTTCATGGCAGATTCCTTCTCGATAATCAGTAGATCAATTGCCTGCTGCTATACAGCATTAGTCTGCGAAGCGGAAGGGCGGCTTCGATAGAAACTATCGATATTACAATGATTTGTTAACGAGAATGCTAAGCGGTTGCAATTTCGGACCTGATGATCGTCTGGGCAAAGGCAAGACATTGTCCGCATTTTGGCTTGCGACCGAGCTTGGCGTAGACCTGCGACGGCCGGTCAGCCCCGCTGCGCACAGCGGCTCTCAGGTCTTTTTCCTTTATCGCATTGCAAACACAGACGACCATAGCGGCTCCTTATGGAGACTCGTATATCGCTAATGATAATAGATCGCAATAGCAAAGATGGTCTTAACCGGGAGTTTTGCGAATTCGCATCGGTTGCACCTGGCGCCGGGCCAAACTGCGCCACAGCCATTCCAGTGGACCGTAACGAAAGCAGTGCAACCATGGTTTTGACCAGAGCAGCATGAGAGCCCAGGTGGCGAGCACGAACAGATAGAGTTCTGCCCGGCCGACCGTCCCATATAGTCCCAGCCCCCAGCCGTAGAAGATGAAGGTCATCAACAGGCTGGTGCCGAGATAATTGGTGAACGCGGCTCGGCCGACCGCGGTGATCCGGTCTATCCAGAAGGACTCCTGGAATTTCCGGATCAGGCCGATCAGCAATGCGGCATAGCCGATGGTCATCAGCAATTGCGAGGGCCAGTTCCAGGCGTAGCTGGCGTTCAGCATCAGCAGCAGGTCGAAATCCCGGTGAATCAGCCCCAGCGTGATTGCCGTCAGGATGAACGCACCGATGGCGGTTAACCGGAGGCCCAATTTACGATATTCTGCCGCGCTCCATTGACCGGTGAAGAATCCATTTTTGTAAAGCGCCATCCCGATCATCATCAGCGGCAGTGTCTCGGCCAGATTATAGGCCAGCAAGATGAGCGGACCGAATGGATTGTTATGGAGTTTGTCGAGAAATATCCGGGCAAAACCGGATTGATGAAGAGTGATATCCGCCGCGACGACGCCCGGCCCTGAACCAAAATCGGTCAGGACCTGTGCAAGATTCTCGATTGCAGCGGCGCTGGCACCGGGGAGACTCGCCTGATATTGCTGGAATAACAGGCTACCAAACATGATCGAATAGCCGATAAAACCAATGGTGAAGATCAGCAGGGCGCGCCGGAACAGGTCTTCGGCGCTCAGGCCGCTGAGGGAATAGGCGATGCAGCCGACGGCGGCATAGAGGAACAATATGTCGCCGAACCACAAGAAGAAGAAATGCGCGAGGCCGAAAATTGCCAGCCAGGCCATGCGGGAAAAGTGAACCTTTGCCGGGTTCTGGCCGCTCGCTTGGGCCCGCTCGATGATCAGCATCATGCTTGCTCCGAACATGATGGTAAACAGGCCGCGCATCTTTCCGTCCACGAATATGTAGGACAGAGCCCAGACAATGATATCAGGCGGATCGGTACCGCCAAAGACTGCCGGGCTGACATAGGCCATTTCCGGCATCGAGAAGCCGACGATATTCATCAGCAAGATACCCATCACCGCGAAACCGCGCAGGGCGTCGAGTTCGAGATAGCGTGGGGTCGGAGGCGCTGTGCTCATGCGCGGGCTGGTCGTTCTGAGTTTGCAGAAGAACCTGACCCAGCAGAGATCGATGCTCCGGGCCGTGCTTCGACAGGCTCAGCACGAACGGAATTTTGCGGTGGCAATCGCGCCGTCATAGCCAGCTGGCGATCTGGTCCAGCGGTTTCTTGATCGTGGCGTGCACCGGAATTGTAGCGTCCGCGGCGGGCTTGCCGACCACCAGGACCAGCATCGGTTTTTCGTTGGCCGGCCGATCGCAAAGCTGGTTCAGAAATTTCATCGGGTTGGGCGTGTGGGTCAGCGTGGCGAGGCCGGCGTCGTGCAGGGCGGTGATCAGCATGCCGGTGGCAATGCCGACGCTTTCATTCACGTAATAATTCTGCTTCATCTCGCCGGGGTTCATGCCGCCTTTGCGCTGGCCGAAAATGACGATCAGATAAGGCGCGGTCTCCAGAAACGGCTTGTCGGCATCGGTGCCGAGCGGCGCCAGCGCCTCCAGCCATTCGTCGCTGCCCTTGCTCTGGTAAAAGGCTCGCTCTTCCTCTTCGGCGGCGGCGCGCAGGGCTTTTTTCTTTTCCGGAGATGCGATCACGGCGAAATGCCAAGGCTGGTGATTGGCGCCATTGGGCGCGGTGCCGGCGGCGAGAATCGCATTTTCGATGACCGCGCGAGGAATCGCGTCATCGGTAAAATAGCGGCAGGTTCGACGGGTCTTGATCACGTCGTAAAAGGCCCTGGACCGGGCGATTCGTTCGGCGTCCGAATAGTCCGGCAGTTCGGTATAGGGCAGGGTGTCATGGGGCTGCAAATTTCCGTCTCCCGTTTCAAAGTTCGTCAAAGTTCGGGCCAAGAAAGCCTTTCGACAGGCCGAAATAGTCTGACAATCTGGATAGCGCAGCCGTCTCCTGTAGGAAAGCATCTATCCCCTATTGACATAGATGTTAATAGTCGTCAGACAGGGCCCATGAAAATCAGCCACAACTTCTCCGCGCCAAGCGATTCGCAAAAGCCATTCGTGCACCCCGATCGCCCGGCAGCTCGCTTTCGTCCCCTGAAAGCGCTCCATCATTTCCGCGAACTGATCAAGGACAAGGAAGACACCTCACAGGTGTTCCATATTTTTGAATCGCTACCACGCCCCGGCTTTCGCAAGGATGCCAAAGCCTTTGTCGAAAGCGACAAGGGCAAGGCGCTGCTGCAAAGCGAGCCGGAGCTTGCGGCCCTGCTAGACGATCATGATCGCCTGCGGCAGATGCCCGCCGGCAGTCTGGCTCATGCCTATTGCGACTTCATGGAAAAAGAAGGGCTGAGCGCGGCAGGACTGATTGCCGAATATGACCAGTTCAGCCCGCGCAAATATGGCGATCTGATCGAATGGTATGGCTTTCGCCAGCGCGACACCCATGACCTGCTCCATGTGCTGACCGGCTATGGCCGCGATGCGCTGGGTGAAGCCTGTGTGCTGGCCTTCACTTATGGTCAGAACCCTTCCTTGGGCAATGTCTTCATCGCTTATGCGGCCGGTCTGAACATGAAGAAACAGATCAAGAGCGATGCGCCGATATTCAAGGCGATCCGCGAAGGCCAGAAAATGGGCAAGGCCTGTCCGCGAATCAACGAAGAATCGATTACCGATCTGCTCGCCCAGCCGCTGGACGCATTGCGGGAGCGGCTGCATATCAAGACACCGCATTTCTATCATGAAGCGCATGAGAAATTCCGGGCTCGTAATATCGATCCCTATGATATGTTGGCGCAGGCGGCTTGAATATATCCGTCATCCCAGCGCTGGCTGGGATCCAACCCAAGGCCTGTTAGATGCGCTAAATCGGTTTGGCCCCCAGCCTTCGCTGGGGTGACGGTTTTCAATCGGGATAGTTATCCCTCCGCCATGCTGCGTGCGGTCGCCCTCCTCAAAGCATCGCTTTAGCGAGGATTGGGCAAGAGATATCACAAATGATACAATTTTGGGACCGTCAGGACGTAACTGTCAAAATCGAATAGCCTCCTTGTGCCGCAGGCATGGGGAGGTCGTAGCAGGTCAGAGGAGCCTGAGGATCAGTCCTCCATCCAGTCGCGGAAGAAGCTCTCATGGGCGGTGCGCAGGTCGGTCACGGCAATCGGCTTTCCGTTGAGAACCAGCTGATCACCCTTCACCTGGCCGATTTTTTCAAACGGCACTTTCTCGCGATCCAGATCATCTTCGTTGCGATAGGTGATGACATAGCGGCCCTGCGCCTCGCTAAAGGCAAAAGCGCTGGTCATCTGGTCGATTTCCGCGCCGAGATTTCCGGCCAGGGCCATTTCGGCAAGGGTGACGGCGAGGCCGCCGTCGCTGATGTCGTGGACGGCGGTGACTTTGCCCTCAGCAATCAACTCGCGGATCACGCGACCGGCCCACTCCTCATCCTTGAGGTCGACTTTCGGGGGCGGTCCGTCCTGTAATCCGTGGATTTCACGGAGCCATATCGATTGACCGAGCTCTTCATAGTGAAATCCGATGGTGGCGATACGGTCGCCTTCATTCTTGAACCCGATGGTCATCATTTTGTCGAGATCGTCGATCAGGCCTACCGCACCAATCGCCGGGGTCGGCAGGATCGCATGGCTTATGCCATCGGCGCCGGTGGTCTCGTTGTAGAGGCTGACATTGCCGGACACGATCGGCATGTCGAGCGCGGTACAGGCTTCGCCCATGCCCTCGATACAGCCGACAAATTGCGCCATGATATACGGTTTTTCGGGATTGCCGAAATTCATGCAGTCGGTTGTCGCCAGCGGTTTCGCGCCGACTGCGCAGAGATTGCGATAGGCTTCGGCAATCGCCTGCTTGCCGCCTTCATAGGGGTCGGCCTTGCAGTAACGCGGAGTGCAGTCGGTGGTGATGGCGAGGCCCTTGTTGGTGCCGTGCACGCGCACCACCGCGGCATCGCCGCCGGAGCGTTGCGCGGTGTCTGCGCCGACCTGGCTGTCATATTGTTCCCAGATCCAGCGGCGCGAGGCAAGCGCAGGGCTGGCCAACATTTTCAGCAAATCGGCGCTGATGTCGGCGCTCTCGGGGATATCGCCGAGCGGCTGGATATTGATATGGGCGGCATATTCCTCGCGGGTCAGATGCGGCCGATCATAGAGCGGCGCATCGTCGGCGAGTGGTCCGAGCGGAATATCGCAGACGGTTTCGCCCTTGTGCGTCAGCACCATCCGGCGGCTGTCGGTGACTTCGCCGATCACCGCGAAATCAAGCTCCCATTTGGTGAAAATCGCCTCGGCCATTTCCTCGCGGCCGGGTTTGAGGACCATCAACATGCGTTCCTGCGACTCGCTGAGCATCATCTCATAAGCGGTCATTTCGGTTTCACGGCACGGCACCTTGTCCATGTCGAGAATGATGCCGACTTCGCCGTTGGTTGCCATTTCAACCGCGGAGCTGGTCAGACCCGCCGCGCCCATGTCCTGAATCGCGACAATCGCATCGCTGGCCATCAGTTCGAGACAGGCCTCGATCAAAAGCTTTTCAACGAAGGGATCGCCGACCTGCACGGTCGGGCGTTTTTCCTCGATATCGTCGCCGAAATCGGCGCTCGCCATGGTCGCGCCGTGGATGCCGTCGCGGCCGGTTTTGGAGCCGACATAGACGATCGGGTTGCCGACGCCGGAGGCGGCCGAGTAGAAAATCTTGTCGGCGTCAGCCACGCCGACGGTCATCGCATTGACGACGATATTGCCGTCATAGGCCGGATCGAAATTGGTCTCGCCGCCAACGGTCGGCACGCCAACGCAATTGCCATAGCCACCAATTCCGGCAACCACGCCCTTGACCAGATGCTTCATCTTCGGATGGTCGGGCCGCCCGAAGCGCAGCGCGTTGAGATTCGCAACCGGCCGCGCGCCCATGGTGAAGACGTCGCGCAAGATACCGCCGACGCCGGTCGCTGCGCCCTGATAGGGCTCAATATAAGAGGGATGGTTGTGGCTCTCCATCTTGAAGATCGCCGCCTGGCCGTCGCCAATATCGATGACGCCGGCATTTTCGCCGGGACCACAAATGACCTGCGGGCCGGTGGTCGGGAGCTTCTTGAGATGCAGGCGCGATGACTTGTAGGAACAATGTTCCGACCACATGACCGAGAAGATACCGAGTTCGGTAATATTCGGCTCGCGGCCAAGCGCGTTTAATATGCGCTGATATTCCTCCGCGTTGAGGCCGTGCTCGCGCACGGTTTCGGTGGAAATCTGGGGCTCTGCGATCAGCGTGTCTGTGGTCATGCAGACCCTTTAACGAGGCGGGACAATTTCGCCTAGAGGGAATTGATGTTTCGTGGCGCTGCTTTATGGGTTGGTGTCAGTGCCCCCGCGAAGGCGGGGGTCCATCTCCAGAGCTAGCGTCTGGACGAAATGGCGGGAGATGGGCTCCTGCCTCCGCAGGAGCACGTTTGCATGTCCAAGACCATTGAACTGATTTTCGATTTTGTCAGCCCCAACGCCTATCTTATCTGGCAGCCGCTCAACGACCTGGCCGAAAAACATGGCGCGACCATCGAAATCACCCCGGTCTTCCTCGGCGGCATGCACAAGCTGACCGGCAACGCACCGCCCTTCGTCCGCGACGCGGAAGTGAAGGGCAAGAATGACTATGCGATGCTGGAGATGAACCGGTTCATTGCAAGGCACGCCCTGACCAAGTTCCGGATGAACCCGAAATTCCCGTTCAACACGATCACCCTGCAGCGGATGCTGATCGCGCTGGAACCCGAAAAACGCGCCGGGTTCATTGCAACGCTGTTGCCCGCCATTTGGGAACAGGGGCTGGACGTGACCGATAGCGAAACGCTTGGCAAAATATTACAGGATGGCGGATTCGATGTGCAGGAGCTGGCCACGAAGACTCAGGACCCGGCGATCAAACAGGCCTTGATCGACAATACCGAAAATGCGGTCGAGCGCGGCGCCTTTGGCATCCCGACCATTTACGTCGATGGCGAGATGTATTTCGGCAAGGAGCGGCTGGATCAGATTGAAGAGCAGCTTTCCTCTTGAAATCCCCCTGCAATGATATTTGTACCATCGATCAACCAAGCGGACTCTGCTTGGGTTGCGGGCGCAGTTTGTCGGAAATCGGGGAATGGGGATCAGCCTCACCGAGTCGGAAGCGCGAGATATTTTCCTTGCTGCCGGCGAGAATGCAAGCGCTTGCCAAGAAGCCCAAACGCTGACCTCTGGGGCGTGAGCGGAGTTGCAGGTGCGGAGGTTAAGCTTTCACGAATTTCAACACCAGATAGGCGGTCAGGGCTGCTGTCACGCCGGTAGCAAATGTGCCCCAGGCAATGTCATAGAGGGTGATCTTGGTTGACCAGACTTTCAGTACCGCCTGGCTGGTCAGGTCATAGGTGGCATAAGCGATCCCGCCGAACAAGGCGCCGTTGAGCAAGGCGGTGGTCCATTGACCGCTGGCCAGCGCCGGTTTGATCCCGAACCAGACGATTCCGAACAGATAGATCGCATAGAATATCATCGCTGGAGCCTTGCGAAACTCATCCGCCATAATCTCGCCGATGACCGGCCGGTATAAGGTCCCCGCCATATTGCTGAGCCACAGAAAATCGAGAATGCCGAAGATGAGGGCGGCGATAAAATAGGCGGCGATATATTGAGTCATAACTGTCTCTTCTATGATATTCGGCCGTCGCGGCTTGCCGATCAGACCTGTTTCAACATGCTCGTCTTGCCAACCAGAAAGGCGGCGACGGTGGCGACTGCAAAGGCGATCAGGGCGGTTATCATCATGCCCCTAGTCGCGACCTCGGGTTCCGGACCAAACCAGTTAACGGCCTGAAAAACGCCTAGCAATATGGCCAAAAGAACTAAGACGAATTTGGAGCTGGGTGCAATGGGACGGGTGCGCGCGACGAAAAAAGCCAGCGCGCCAAAGGTGATCGCCAGTTCCAGCGGCATCTCGATCATCGGATAGTTCCACAGTGCAAAGCCCAGTTTCGGCGATGAACCGGCGAGCGTCAGGTCCGGCGCATGGACCAGCAGGTCGAGAAACCAGTGCGACAGCACGACAAGGCCGCCAATCATCGCGCCGATTCTGTTGCCGGTAAACAGCCAGATCAGCAGTGCAAAACCGCCAGCCCAGACCGCGCTGCCCAGCAGGCTATGGGTATAGGGCATATCATAGAGGTCGAGCGGAACCATTTTGGTAATCCCCGGCGTGATGCGAAATTTTTCTATGCCGGCCAGCGCGAGGCCGAAAAAGCCGAAATCCAAAAGCTGACCGGCAACAAACAAGGTGCCAAGCCCCGGTGCCTTGGGATGGGTTGCCGCCACCATGGCAGGCGCGAAATGACCGATGAACATATTTTTCTCCCCCTAGTCGCGGCAAGGCTACACTCGGCTGCGCAATAAGTGAAGCTGCGCTCTTGACCGCGCGGGAAAGCGTCTTCATTGAATTTTACCATGAGTGAAACCGAAGAAGATCTTTCTGCACTGAATTTTGAAGACGCGCTGAAGCGCCTTGAAGATATCGTCCGCAAACTCGAAAGCGGCGACGTGCCGCTCGACCAGTCGATTGCGCTCTACAGCGAGGGTGAAAAACTGCGCGGCCTGTGCCAGCAACGGCTGGAAGCGGCGCAAGCCAAGATCGAGAAAATCACGCTCGATCGCGATGGCAAGCCGCAAGCCGCTGTGCCCTTTGACGCGGACTGAGTCAGTGCCGGCCAACAATAATTCGGACCTTTTGCGGGAGATGGGGCGGGTTGCCGCTGCCATCGATCGACAGTTTGATGTGCTTTTGCCGGTCCCGGACGATGCGCGCCGCGAATTATATGAGGCGATGCGCCATGCCGCGATCGGCGGCGGCAAACGGCTGCGGCCGGTGCTGGTGATGGCGACGGCCAGGCTATTCAATGTCGATGAATCCTGCGCCATCCGGGCCGCGACGGCGGTTGAGGCGCTGCATGTCTATTCGCTGATCCATGATGATCTGCCCTGCATGGATGATGATGATCTGCGCCGTGGCAAGCCGACCACCCATATCGCATTTGGTGAAGCGACTGCGGTTCTCGCTGGCGATGCCCTGCATGCGCTGGCCTTTGGCTTGCTGGCCGACGAACGCACCCATCATGATCCTTTCGTGCGCGCTGAAATGACCGCCTGCCTCGCCAAAGCGGCCGGTCCTGCTGGCATGGCTGGAGGCCAGATGATGGATCTGGTGGCGGAAAAATCCACCTTTGATTTGCAGACCGTGACCAGACTCCAGCAGCTTAAAACCGGTGCACTGATCTCCGCTTGCGTTGAAATTGGAGCGATCCTCGGGCGGGTGGCCAACGAAGGCCGCACGAGCCTGCGCGGTTACGCCCATGATCTGGGCCTCGCGTTCCAGATAGCGGATGACATATTGGACGTCGAAGGCGACGAGGAAAAGGCCGGCAAGGCGCTGCACAAGGATGCGGATGCCGGCAAGGAGACGTTTCTGAGTCTGATGGGACTGGATCGGGCGAAAGAGCAGGCGCAGATGCTTGTAGATCAGGCCGTATCGCACCTGAGCAGCTATGGCGAAGAAGCGGACCTGCTCCGCGCCATCGCCGAATATACAATCGCAAGAGACCGCTAGTCGGGGGGAAGAAGACATGAGAATCGGCGTTTATCCGGGGACTTTTGACCCCATTACACTGGGACATATGGACATCATCCGGCGCGGCATGCGTCTGGTCGACAAGCTGGTGATCGGCGTGACCACCAACCCGTCGAAATCGCCAATGTTTACCGACGAAGAGCGGCTGGAGATGGTACGCCGGGAAACCGCCGATCTCGGCGATGGTGTGGAAGTGGTCGGTTTCAACATGCTGCTGATGAAATTTGCCGAAAAACAGGATGCCGGCGTGATTGTTCGCGGTCTGCGCGCCGTGGCCGACTTTGAATATGAATATCAGATGGCGGGCATGAACCAGCAGCTCAACGGCAATATTGAAACGGTGTTTTTGATGGCCGATGTCTCGCTGCAGCCGATTGCCTCGCGGCTGGTCAAGGAAATTGCCATGTTCGGTGGCGAGATCCACAAGTTCGTCACGCCGCCGGTCGCCGCCGAAATTATCGCAAGGGTGCAAAAGATTGGCCTCAAGGGCGATCAATAGCCGTCACCAGCAATTCATTGCAGTGAAAGGTAGAATCGTTCAAAGGCTGTTTGCCTTTCCATCCCGCAATACCGAATTGAGTATGCCATGCTGCGTAAATATTTTCTGACCCTTTCTGCCCTGTTTCTGGTTTCTTTTCCTGCGCATGCGCAGGAGGTGGCAGAACAGACGCCGGCACCCGCGTCGGTTCCCGCTGAAGAGAATATCCTGAACCTTGATCTGTCCACCGGTGGCCGGGTGACGATCCAGCTCTTCTCGGCGCTCGCCCCCAATCATGTCGAACGGATCAAGACGCTGACGCGACAGGGCTTTTATGACGGCATTATCTTTCACCGGGTGATTGAAGGATTCATGGCGCAGACCGGCGATCCGACCGGCACCGGAACCGGCGGCTCGGAACTGCCCGACCTGAAAGCAGAATTTGGTCAGTTTCCGCATGTGCGGGGGGTCGTCTCGATGGCGCGGGCCGAAGGCGAAGACAGCGCCAACAGTCAGTTTTTTATCCTCTTCTATCCCCGCTTCTCGCTCGACGGAAAATATACGGCTTTCGGCCGCGTCACCTCCGGGATGGAATATGTGGACATGATCCGCCGCGGCGAACCGCCGATGAATCCCAGCCGGATATTGCAGGCATCGATCGCTGCCGACAACAAGCCACCGGTCTTGCCGGGTGCCGATGCAGGCCCGTCCGAAGCGCCAATTTCGCTGGATGACCTGAACGCACCGATCAATCCCTAGCTCGGCCTGTGCGCGTTGATCTTTTCGACTTTGCACTGCCGCAGGAGCTAATCGCGCTGCGACCAGCGGTTCCGCGCGATAGCGCGAAACTGCTAAAGGTCGACGGCAGCCGGATATCCGACCATATCGTCAGCGAATTGCCGCAACTGCTCGGGCCAAAGGATATATTGGTGTTCAACGACACCAAGGTCATCCCGGCACAGCTGACCGGAACGCGCGGTGACGCCAGGATCGGAGCGACTCTGCACAAGCGGGTGGATCTTCGGCGCTGGCAGGCATTCATTCGCAATGCAAAGCGTCTGCGGGTCGGCGAGGTCGTTGATTTCGGGATGAACGTATCGGCGGAAGCGGAAACCAAGCTGGACGATGGCAGTTTCATTCTCCGCTTCCTCGGCGAGGAACCGGTTGAACTGTTGCTCGAACGCGCCGGCACCATGCCGCTGCCGCCCTATATCGCCAGCAAGCGCGCGATTGATGCGCGCGATGCCGACGATTATCAGACGATGTTTGCCCGGGAAAAGGGTGCAGTGGCGGCACCGACGGCGGCGCTGCATTTCACCGACGGCCTGTTGGCCGCGCTGGTCGAGGCGGGCGTCGGCAATGAAACGCTGACCCTGCATGTCGGGGCAGGGACGTTTCTGCCGGTCAAGGTCGACGAAACCGACGATCACCAGATGCACAGCGAGTGGGGGCGGATTGACGCTGAAACCGCCGATCGCCTGAATGCTGCACGAAAAGCGGGAGGCCGGGTGATTGCGGTGGGCACCACCAGCCTGCGCCTGCTCGAAAGCGCAACCGGAGCAGATGGCATCATCCGGCCGTTCGAAGGCGATACCGATATTTTTATCACGCCCGGTTACAAGTTCCGCGCGATCGACGGCCTGATGACCAATTTCCACTTGCCCCAATCCACTCTGTTCATGCTGGTCAGCGCGCTGATGGGGCTGGAGACGATGCAGGCGGTTTACGCCCATGCGATTGCCGGGGACTACCGCTTCTACAGCTATGGCGATTCGAGCTTGTTGTTGCCGGAACGATAGGAAGGGGCTGGCCTTGTTGCTAGTGGAATGCCAAGCCGAATCAGGGCATGAGCGTGCCGAATTATAAAAGTTTCGAAATGGAGAGATGACAATGGATAGCTATGAGCAGAATTACATCAATGGCCAATGGGTTGATTCCATCGGAGGCACGCCGCATCAGGTCATCAATCCGGCAACCGAGGAGCCGGGCACCAAAATCGTTCTGGGCACCAAGGCCGATGTCGATGCAGCCGTTGCCGCCGCGAAAGCGGCGTTCAAAAGCTTCAGCCAGACTTCGCGCGAAGAGCGGGTAGCCTTGCTCGAGCGGATCATCGAAGAATATAAAAAGCGCATGCCCGATATTGCCGCCTCTCTGGCGGTCGAGATGGGTGCTCCGATCAGCCTGGGCAATGCCGCGCAAGCGCCAGCCGGACTCGGCGGCTTCATGGGCACGCTGGAAGCTTTGAAGCATTTCGAGTTTTCCGAAAAAGTCGGCCCGAATATCATTCTATATGAACCCATTGGTGTGGTTGGCATGATCACCCCATGGAACTGGCCTTTGAATCAGATCACATTGAAAGTGGCCCCGGCTTTGGCGGGTGGTAATACGATGGTGTTGAAACCATCCGAAGAATGTCCCGGCAGCGCCGCCATTCTCGCCGAAGTCATGGATGCAGCTGGCGTTCCGCCGGGCGTATTCAATCTGGTGCAGGGTGACGGACCAACCGTGGGTGCGGCAATTTCTTCGCATCCCGATGTCGACATGGTCAGTTTCACCGGCTCGACCCGTGCCGGCATATTGGTGGCAAAAGCCGCTGCCGATACGGTCAAGCGCGTGCATCAGGAACTTGGCGGAAAATCGCCCAATCTGGTATTGCCCGGTGCCAAGCTGGAGGAAGTCTTGCCGCCAACTATTGCCGGAGTGATGGTCAACAGCGGCCAAAGCTGCATCGCGCCAACCCGCGTATTGGTGCACAAGGATCAGAACAGCGAGGCGATCGCCGTGGTCAAGAATATCGTCGAGAGTCAGCAAGTGGGCGACCCGACCGTCGAAGGCGGACATCTGGGGCCGGTTGTGAACAAGGCGCAATATGGCAAGATTCAGGATCTGATCCAGTCGGCGATTGACGAGGGTGCGACGCTGGAAACCGGCGGCACTGACCTGCCTGCCAATGTCAATCGGGGCTATTATATCAAACCGACGCTGTTCAGCGGCGTGACGCCCGATATGCGGATCGCCAAGGAAGAGATATTCGGGCCCGTGGTGACGCTGATGAGCTACGATAATCTCGATGAGGCGATCGAGATTGCCAATGATACGGAATATGGTCTCTCCGCGGTCATATCCGGCGATCCGGCTGCAGCCGCTGCCGTCGCCCCGCAATTGAAAGCCGGCATGGTCATCATCAACAATTGGGGACCGGCTCCGGGCCTGCCATTTGGCGGTTACAAGCAGTCCGGCAACGGCCGCGAGGGCGGTGTCTATGGTCTGAGAGATTTTATGGAAATGAAGTCGGTTAGCGGCTTGCCGTCCTAAGCGCCTGCTTCGCTCGCAGCATTGATATTGCTGTGTGAAACAAAAAAAGGGCGGCTCAATCGAGCCGCCCTTTGCAATTCATGTCCCGGAAGGCTTAGCCCTCAACAGGAGCCGCTGCCGGAGCAACTGGAGGATCATTGTCGGCCACTTCGGTAAGTGATCCGCCGATCGATTCGCATTTGCCAGCGTCGGTATATTTCCAGGCATTGCCCTGATAGTCGAGGACCGCAGTACCGGCACAGCTTGTGCCTTCGCCAGCGGCGCAGTCATTTTTACCCGCCTTGGCGATGCCAAAGCATTTTTCTTTTTCCGCTGCGGTGACTTCGGTCACCTTGCTGCTTGTTGTTTCCGCGCCTTCGCTGGTGGCTTCGCTGGTTTCGCCGGAACAGGCGGAAAGAGCGGCTGCGGCGATCAATGCGGTTGCCGCTGCACCAAGTTTCGTAGCTTTCGTCATGAGATTCTCCCGATTTAGGTCTTTGAAATTCTGCTGCCATCCTGCACAGCTAATCGCTTATTCGAACAGGGCAGGCCAATGGTTACACAATCATCACAAGAAGACAAATTTGAACCCGTCAAATCCGCTAACACAACCATGTCCGGACATTTGAGTGGCTGAGCGCTTTTTCTTTTCCATCGCCGCAACCGACGGCAAGGCCCGCACCGGCACAATCAGCATGATGCGCGGTGAAATCCGCACGCCTGCGTTCATGCCGGTGGGGACGGCAGCCACGGTCAAGGCGATGAAGCCGGAAACCGTGCGCGTGACCGGAGCCGATATCATTCTCGGCAATACTTATCATCTGATGCTGCGGCCCGGAGCGGAGCGGGTGGCGCGTCTCGGCGGTCTGCACAAGTTCATGAACTGGGATCGGCCGATCCTGACCGACAGCGGCGGCTATCAGGTGATGAGCCTGTCGGACCTGACCAAATTGAGCGAGGACGGGGTGGAATTCCAGAGCCATCTTGATGGTTCGCGCCATATGCTGACGCCGGAACGGTCGATGGAAATCCAGCGGCTGCTCGGCAGCGATATCGTCATGGCGTTTGACGAATGCACCAAGAATGGCGCGACGCGAGAGGAGGCGCAGGCCTCGATGGAGCGGTCGATGCGCTGGGCAAAGCGGTCGCGCGACGGTTTTGACAGCGGCGAGGATCATGCGGCGAAAGCGGCTCTGTTCGGGATCCAGCAGGGTTCGCTCGACAAGGAAATGCGCGCGGCATCGGCCAAGGCGCTGATCGAAATCGGCTTTGACGGCTATGCTATCGGCGGTCTGGCGGTCGGTGAAGGGCAGGAGGCGATGTTTGATGTGCTCGATTATGCACCCGGTCAATTGCCCGCCGACAAGCCGCGCTATCTGATGGGTGTCGGCAAGCCCGATGATCTGGTCGGCGCGGTGGAGCGCGGTGTGGATATGTTCGATTGTGTGCTGCCGAGCCGGTCCGGCCGCAACGGTCAGGCGTTTACCGCGGGGGGTGCGATCAACATCCGCAACGCCAAATTTGCCGAGGATCTGGCGCCGCTCGATGAAAGCTGCGGATGTTCGGTGTGTAAAAGCTACAGCCGGGCCTATTTGCACCATCTGATCCGGGCGAAAGAGATATTGGGCGCGATGCTGATGACCGAGCATAATATTGCTTATTATCAATCGCTGATGGCGGGCATGCGAGCGGCGATTGCAGAGGGCGCGTTTGCCGATTTTGCCAAAAAATTTCGCAGCGCCTATCTGAACCCATGATTGTTGGACTGCCGGAAAGAACAACCCTGCAAGATGCGCTGCAACGCGCGCGCGAAAACGCGTCCTATCTTGCCATGGCGATGCAGGTGCTGCCGGAACTGACCGATTTGCTGGCCGCCGAAAATCTTGATGCAGCGCTGGAATATAGTCGCAGCGCGGGAGCAGGCGCCGAGAATGTCCGGCAAAAATTGCGCCGGGAAAAGCGGGCCCTTGCCCTGACCCTAGCGATTGGTGATCTGGCCGGGCGACTGTCCCTAACCGATGTCATCACGCGACTGTCGGATTTTGCCGACCGGGCGCTGGATGAGGCGCTCGCCGATATTTATGCAACCCGCTATCCCGACGCGCCGCTCGAGGGCTTTGCCGTCATCGGCCTGGGCAAGCACGGCAGCCACGAACTCAACTATTCCTCGGATATCGATCCGATCTTCATCTATGATCCGGACAAAATCCCGGTGCGCGGCAAGGAAGATCCCAGCGATGCGGCGCGGCGGATCGGACAGCAGCTGGTCGAGGCGCTGAACAGCCGCGACGCCGACGGCTATGTTTTCCGGGTCGACATGCGGCTGCGGCCATCGCCGGAAGTGAGCCCGGTGGCGCTGCCGGTCGAAGCGGCGATCAGTTATTATGAATCGAGCGCGCTGGCGTGGGAACAGGCGGCCTATATCCGTTCGCGGGCGGCCGCGGGCGATCGGATATTGGGGCGCTATTTTCTCGACACGATCAATCCGTTCATCTGGCGCCGGTCGCTGGATTACGGGGCGATCCGGAATATCGGATCGGTGACGGCGCAGATTCGCGATCATTATGCCGCCGGGCAGAAATTCGGCCCGGGCTTTGACCTGAAACGGGGGCGTGGAGGAATTCGGGAAACGGAATTTTACGCCCAGATGCACCAGCTTATTTTTGGCGGCCGGCAGCCGGACTTGCGGGTGCCGGCGACGCGCGATGCGCTGGCAGCGCTGGCTAAGGCCGGCCGGATTGATGGCGACAAGGCGACAGTGCTGAGCGAATCCTATGAACTATACCGGGTGATTGAGCACCGGTTGCAGATGGTCAATGACCAGCAGACCCACAGCCTGCCCGATGACATGGCGGGGCTCGACCGGGTCGCTCGCCTGCACGGGCTGGAAAGCGGTCAGTCATTGCTCGATCTGCTCGCTCCGCATGTCGATGCGGTCGGCAATATCTATGATGATCTGATCGAACCGGAGGATAGCGCGCGCTTGCCGGCGGACGAGGAGAAACTGGTCGCCGTATTGGCGGAGAAAAACCTGTCAGAAGCAGACGCGTTCCTGCAGGCGATCAAGCGCTGGCGGAGCGGCAAGGTGACGGCTTTGCGGTCCGCGGCGGCGCAGGAATCCTTCGAAGCGATCTTGCCCGATCTGGTCGACGCGATTGCGACGGCACCCAATCCGGCAAAGGCGCTGGCGCGGCTGGACAGTCTGATCGACAAATTGCCGACCGCGATCAATTTTTTCCGGATATTGGAAGCGCGGCCCGGCCTGCTCGAAAAGCTCGGCCAGATTCTCAGCCATGCGCCGGTGCTGGCCGATGCGCTGTCGCGGCGGGCGGAGCTGTTCGATGGCCTGATTGATGCGACCGCGCTCGACCTGCCGCCGTCGGTAGCAGAGCTGGCGAGACAATTTGCCCGCACCGAACCGGGCGATGATTATCAGATGTTGCTCGACCACGTGCGCGCCCGGGTTGGCGAAAAGCGCTTTGCTCTCGGCGTTCAGCTCATCGAAGGTCGGCATGATGCGCTGGAAATTTCCGCCGGCTATGCCCGGGTTGCCGAAGCGGCGATTCAGGTGCTGACCGACGCCACCATCGCCGAGTTTGAGGCGGTGCACGGCAAAATTGCCGATGGCAGGCTGCTGATATTGGCGCTGGGCCGATTGGGCGGGGCGGCCTTGACCCATGCCTCGGATCTCGACCTGATTTTCCTGTTCTCCGGCGACCACAGTGCCGAGTCGGACGGCAAGCGTCCGCTCGGCGGCACGCAATATTTCAACCGGCTGACCGCGCGGATCGTGACGGCGCTGTCGGTACCGACCGCTGCCGGCCCGCTTTACGAGGTGGATACCAGGCTGCGGCCATCGGGGACGCAGGGGCCGCTGGCGGTGACTCTGGAGAGCTTCTACAAATATCAGCGGGAAAGTGCCTGGACCTGGGAGCATATGGCCCTGACCCGGGCGCGGCCGGTTTATGGCGATGCTGACTTGCGTGAGCTGTTGCAGGAAGAGATTCGCATTATCTTGCGGAAGGAACGCGAGCCGGAGGAACTGCGCAAGGCGGTGCGGAAAATGCGCCTTGATATCGTCGAACATAAACCGCCCAAGGGGCCGCTCGACACCAAGTTGATGGAAGGCGGGCTGGTCGACTGGGAGTTCATCATCCATTTCCTGCAGTTGAAAACCGGTGAAGCGCTGCATCCGCAACTGGGCAAAGCGGTCCGCGCTCTGGTCGCCGCCGGCCATCTCGGCGAGGATATGGTGACTGCGCATGAATTGATGACGCGCTTGCTGGTGGCCTTGCGGCTGATGTCGCCGGATTGCGACTATCCGCCGGAAACCAGCCGCGCCTTGATCGCCAAAGCGGCAGGTCAGGAGAGCTGGGATGCCCTTCTGGACGGCTATGATCAAGCGCGGCAATGCGTTATTGACGAGTGGAACCGGCACCTGCGGCCGGACCCCGATGAAATATTAGGAGATATAGAATGATCGATGTGGGCGATAAAATCCCGGACATGGAACTGGCGGCGCCGGACGGCAGCCCGGTGAAAATTTCCGACTATGCTGGCAAAAAGCTGGTGCTGTTCTTTTACCCGAAAGCCAGCACACCGGGATGCACGACCGAGTCGAAAGATTTCTCGGCGCTGTTGCCGGAATTTGCAAAAGCCGGTGCCGCAGTCCTGGGCATGTCTGCCGATTCGCCGAAAAGGCAGCAGAATTTCATCACCAAGCAGGAATTGACCGTCGATATCGCGTCGGACGAAAGCACCGCTTTTCTCGAAAAAATCGGCGTCTGGGCGGAAAAACAAATGTACGGCAAGACCTATATGGGGATTATCCGTTCGACATTTCTGATCGGACCTGACGGCACGGTGCTGAAAGCCTGGCCGAAAGTGAAGGTCAAGGGGCATGCGGAAGAGGTTCTGGCTGCGGTGCAGGCGGCATAGACCCGTCGCAATGACCGAACAGGCCAGTACAGGCGCAGCGGTGCTGCGCGTGCTGCAAACCGCCGATCCGGCCGCCAAGGTGATGGCCGCGCGCCATGCTGCCAGGCAATGGCGGCTGGGGCGGCTTACCCATGACTTTGGTGATACCATGCCGGATATGCCGGCGCGGCCCGAGCATCCGGTCCTGATGCGCCCCCGTGACATGCCGCGGCGGGGCAAGGGCACATCGGTGCCTAGACGGATTGCACTGATTCACGCGCTCGCCCATATCGAATTTGTCGCGATTGATCTCGCCTTCGACATGATCGGCCGGTTCGGATCACAATTTCCAAGAGAATTTACCGACGACTGGATGCGAGTCGGTTCGGAAGAATCGATGCATTTTGCCCTGCTCGACCGGCGACTGCGCGAGATGGGCAGTTTTTATGGCGCGCACCCCGCCCATGATGGTCTTTGGGACAGCGCAAAAGACACGGCCCATGATGTTTCTGCGCGTCTGGCTATTGTTCCGATGGTGCTCGAAGCGCGTGGTCTGGACGTCACTTTGGAGACCGTGGAGCGTTTCAAACAACAGGGTGACCATCTGACGGCAAAGGTTTTGAGCCGAATCTATCGGGATGAAATCAACCATGTTTTTTTCGGAACAAAATGGTTCGAATTTGTCTGCAGGAGACAGGATCAGCCTCCACATGACCATTGGAAGCAGCTGGTAAAAACCCATATCAAAGGCGGACTGAAGCCACCTTTCAACGACTCAGCCCGTCGGGCAGCCGGTCTGACCCAAGAATATTATTATGGTATTGAATAATTAGGCCGAATGAATTTACACCCGTAATCGATGAACGGGGGCGAAAGTTTCGCCAAAAAATTCAAGCCATGGATTGCATGGGTCGCTAGTAAAGGTTCGATCATTTTATGACCGAAAACATAATAGTTTTATTCCGGAAGTCTGTGAGCAAGATCACAGCCATTGCAATCCTTGGTTCAGCAATGATTTTTTCCACCGCCGCATCTGCGGAAGCAGCAGACTCCAGCATCCCGGTTGATGTTCTCAAAAGTCAGGCAGCAGAAAGCGCCCTAGGCGAAGCGGATCCGGCTTTCAGGATGATTTTCAAAAATTGGGCCGGTCAGGGCAAGCAGGAAGAGGTCAAATTGACCATTCCTTCGCGCAAGCCGGTAAAAGACTTCACACTGACCAGTTCTTATGGTTTCCGCGCCGATCCCTTCAAGGGGCGCCGCGCCAATCATAAAGGCCTCGATATGGCCGGACCAATCGGTACACCCATTTATGCGACAGCCGACGGCATTGTCGGGCGGGCGCAATGGCTGGGCGGCTATGGCAATTATGTTGAGATCAACCATGGCAACGGAATCCAGACCCGTTATGGCCACATGTCCCGGCTCAACGTTGATTCCAATGCCCGCGTCAAAAGCGGCGACCTGATCGGCTTCATGGGCTCTACCGGCCGTTCCACCGGCAGCCACCTTCATTATGAAGTGCGGATCGCTGGCGAAGCGGTCAATCCCATTCCATTCATGCAGTCCAATGATTTTCTGATTGCACAGAAGCTGAATTCTGGCGTTGCATTGGGCGGCCCAGCCGAATAAGACGAATTTTCCACCTTTGGGAGAGGGTGCATCAAGGAGCGGTTTGAGCTTAAGGCTTGCCGCTCCTTTTGATTCTCCCTATCTAGGGATCATGAACCAAGCTCTCGCAACGATCGAACAGGATATTATCCTCACCCCCAATGCCGCGAAACGCGTGGCCGCTATTGCCGAAAAACAGGGCAAGGCGGCGATATTGCGGCTGGCCGTTGAAGGCGGAGGCTGCTCCGGCTTCCAATATCGCTTCGGCCTCGCTGACAATATCGAAACGGATGATGTCACGGTCGAAGAATCGGGGGTTACCTTGGTTGTTGACGAAATCAGTCTTGATCTGGTGCGTGGCAGCGCCGTTGATTTTGTCGAGTCGCTCGGCGGCAGCGCCTTTCAGGTGACCAATCCCAATGCGGCTTCGGGTTGCGGTTGCGGCTCCAGCTTTTCCGTTTGATCGCTTTGTAGCCGTCGGTTAGCACGGTGCTTGTCGAAGTGCGCCACGGTCTTGAGGCATATTTCGACAGGCTCATACCAACGGAAAGACGCTGATCATGCGCATCGCAAGCTTCAATATCAATGGCATCAAGGCGCGCTTGCCGCGCCTGCTGGAATGGCTGGAAGAAACCAAGCCCGATGTTGCATGTCTGCAGGAAATCAAGACGCAGGACGAGGGCTTCCCGGCCGACAGGTTTGAAGAAATTGGCTATGGCGCGATCTGGCACGGGCAAAAGAGCTTCAATGGCGTGGCGATATTGGCGCGCGATCAGGTACCCGAAGAGATCAAGCGTGGCCTGGATGGCGAACCGGAAGATGAGCATAGCCGCTATATTGAAGCCAATGTCAGCAGCAAAGATGGTTTGAAAGTTCGGGTCGCCAGCATCTATCTGCCCAACGGCAATCCCCATCCCGGACCCAAATTTGATTTCAAGCTGCGCTGGATGAAGCGCCTGCGCGAACGCGCCGCCGAAATCTGGGCGGAAGAAGTGCCGGCGGTGCTGGCCGGCGATTATAATGTCATCCCGCGCGACAATGATGTTTATTCGGTCAAGGCGATGCAGGATGATGCGCTGATGCAGCCGGAAAGCCGTGAGGGCTACCGGCGGATTTTAAACGACGGCTGGACCGATGCGCTGGGCGTGACCTATCCGGCGGGCAATATCTGGACCTATTGGGATTATCGCAGCGGCGGCTGGCAGCGTGATCAGGGATTTCGCATCGATCATCTGTTGCTCAGCCCGTTGGCGGCGGACAGTCTCAAAAACTGCGGCGTCGACAAGGAGCATCGGGGTCGGGAGAAGGCCAGCGATCATACGCCAGCATGGATCGAGCTGGATATCTGACCTGCCTATTGGCGATTGATCACGGTTTCGCTGTTGTGATCGCCTTCTCGTAAATCAGATATTCCCGGTTTACGGTCGCTTCAATCGCCTCGGCAATCGCCACCATTCCCTGATTGTCTTCCAATATCCAGCCGATTTCGCCGCGCTTTGTGCCAAAATGCAGCTTTGCATCGCGGCGGATATATTCGATCAGCATGAACGCCATCTGGCTGGCCAACCGGCTGTTTTGCAGCTCTTTTTTGACTCCCATCAGCGGCACGCGCATCGAATGCGATTTGGGGAATTTTAGCCACCATAGTAGTTTCGCCCAGCCAAAAGGCCAAAGCGAACCATTCATGGTCTTGATTGCTTCGTTCATGTCCGGAAGCGTCATCATGAATGCGACCGGCTCCCCTTCCAGTTCGGCAATTCGGATCAGATCTTCATGGACGACCGGTTTAAGGCTTTTGCCGGCATGGTCGATTTCGTGATCGGTCATCGGAACAAACCCCCAATTGCCCGACCATGCGTCATTCAGGAGATTCATGATGATTGCCGCATCGCGGTTAAAATTTTTCTTGTCGACCCGGCGGATGTTGAGCCTCTTGTTGCGCTCGCCCGAGGCGACGATTCGTTTGACCAGTTCAGGGAAACCATCTTCTACGGGCAGGTCATAGGTCACGAGGCGCTTGGCGACACTATAGCCCAAATTCTCGATCCAGCCCTGATATTCTGCGTTGTGATGCCCCATCATGATCATCGGACTATGGTCATGCCCCTTGGTCAGGAGCCCGGGTTCTTCCCAGACCGACATGCTGAGCGGTGCAAGAACGCGGGTCATGCCCTGATCTTTCAGCCAGGCTTCGGCGGCATGGATCAAGGCGTGCATGGTCGCTTCATCGCTTGCTTCCATCAGGCCCCAATTGCCCGTGCCAGGACCCATGCCCTGTTCTGGCGGCTGTGCCAGCGCCAGTTCGTCGATATGCGCGCTGATCCGTCCAACCACCTGTCCCTGTTTCAGTGCCAGAAAAAATTGCACTCGGGCATGTTCGAAAAACGGGTTCTTGCCGGGCGTGATCAGTTTGGCGACTTCGGACCGCAGCGGCGGAACCCAATGTGGGTCATCGGCATTGAGCCGATAGGCAATGTCGATAAACTGCTTTGTCTGGGCCTTGGTAGTTACCGGCTGTATCACTATATCCTGACCGGCCACCATATCTTGTCCTTCTATATTTGCGGCTGGCTGTGGCGTTAATTGTGGCGCAATGTCAAGGGCAGGCGCGCCATTGCGGTCTTGTCCTTGCCATGTTGTCGCCACGATATGTTGCTCTAGGCCATCTAACGATTATGCAGGTGTTTATGAATTCGACAACCATCTCTCCGAAAAATACACCGAAGGCAGCGGCTGACTCGCGCACGAATTCTGGGTCTGTGCCGGTTCCAGAGGATGTTGAGCTGATCCGCACTGCGGCCAAGGTGACGCGCGATCTCAATAGCCCCAAGCCGGCCATCTATTGGGCTGATTTCCTGGCATCGGTGGCTGTCGGCTACGGATCGCTTGCCGGTGCAATCTTCAGTCAATCCACGGGAATCGCCATTTTTCTAAGCCTGATTGCTGTTCTCGCCCTGTACCGGGCAGGTAGCTTCATTCACGAATTGACCCATGTTCGCCGCAATGCGCTGCCCGGCTTTCATTTCGCCTGGAATGCGCTGTTTGGCGTACCGATGCTGATCCCGTCCTTCATGTATGAGGGCATTCACAGCATTCATCACCGGACCAAGAAATATGGTACGGTCGAAGACCCTGAATATTTGCCGCTCGCGCTGATGAAGCCATGGTCGGTTCCCTTGTTCGTGATCGTCGCGGCGCTGGCGCCGGTAGCGCTGCTGTTCCGCTATGCGATCCTGTCGCCGCTTTCGGCAATCATTCCGCCGCTGCGCAGAATTGTGGTGGAGCGCTATTCCGGTCTGATCATCAACCCCGATTTTCGCCGCAAACCGCCGGAGGGTGATCTGAAGCGGCGCTGGCTGGCCTGCGAAATCGGGGCCAGCCTATGGGCCATTGCTCTGCTGGCGATGGTCGCGACCGGCGTCATACCGATGCGCGCTTTCCTTATATTTCTGGGCGTTTTGTCCGGCAGCGTCATATTGAACCAGATCCGTACTTTGGTCGCGCATCTGTGGGAGAATGACGGTCACGAGATGAGCGTTACCGCGCAATATCTCGACAGCGTCAATGTGCCACCACCAGCCACTTTGCCCGCTTTATGGGCGCCGGTGGGACTGCGCTATCACGCGCTGCACCACCTGTTGCCTGGCGTTCCTTATCATAGTCTGGGAGAAGCACATCGGCGTCTCGCGGCTGAACTGCCCACCGAATCCAATTTCTACCGGGCAGATCATGACAGTCTGTGGACCTTGATCATGGGACTGGTGCGCGGCAGCGCCGGGAGAAACTGATTCAGCTATTCCTCGGTCCGGATCAGTACGGTTTCGCCGATCAGGAAAAATAGCATGAACGGAGCCCAGGCTGCCAATAAAACTGGATAAGCGCCAATATTGCCCATCGCCAGCGCGAAATTGTCGGCCACGAAATAGGCAAAGCCGAGCGCCATGCCGATCACGGCCCTGAGGAACAGCTGTCCAGACCGGGCCAGGCCGAATGCGGCGACGGCGCCCAGCAACGGCATCAGGATCGACGACATCGGCCCGGAAATCTTGTGCCACCAGCCGGCCTTGAGGCTCATCGTCGGGCGACCGGCACGCTCGAGCTCTGCAATGGTCGTGTGCAAGGCAAAAATCGACAGGCTGTCCGCGTTGACATTGCTCAGGGTGAACTGGTCCGGCTGGATCGAATCGCCGATCACCAACGCGGCTTTCTTTTCTTCGGTTCCGGTACTGACATCGAACTGTGTCACATTGCTGAGCAACCAGCCGGTTCCGGTGAATCGGGCCTGATCCCCTTGCATCAGACTTTTCAGTCCATTTTCGGTGCGATTGTAGATCGTGATGTCCTGCAATACGACCTGGTCACCACGGCCGGTTACCGTCCGTGCGTTGATCAGATTATTGCCATCCTTGACCCAGACGTTGGTGCGTATGTTGCTCTCTGCCGGAATCGGACCAAATTCGACCTTCTCCCATTGCGTCAAACGGGCGGTTGATGGTGCGACAAGCGTTTCGTTGAATATGAAGGAAACCAGTGCAACGCCCATGCTGGCGACAATCAATGGTGCCAGAATCTGGTGCGCGGACAGTCCGCCCGCCTTCATCGAGATGACTTCGCTATTCTGGTTCAGCGTCGCCAGCGTGATGATGGTTCCCAGCAGCACCGAAAAGGGCAGGAAACGGGCCACCAGTTGTGGGGCCCGCAACGAGACATAGGTCCACAGCTCTGCCTCACCATTGCCCGCATGGGCCAGAATCTTGCCGCTCTCGCCGAGCAGATCGAGCGCTTGCAGCACCAGCACCAGCAGCGCCAGCACCGCCAGGGTACGGATGATGAACATTTTCGCCATGTAGATGGCCAGTGTCCGGGAAGGGAAAAAGTCCATGTCCGGCTATTCCTTCATCAAAGCGCGTTTGCGATTGAAATTGAGCAAGCCCTTGAAGACACCGCCGAATTTCGAGAATGCTTTTTCCAATGCCCCGATCGGCTGACCACCGGGCACATGGGCTGCGACATGATACATCCACATGATCAGCGCCGCGAACAGGCAGAAGGGCAGCCACAGGGCGATGATCGGGTCAACCAGGCCCAAGGCCCCGATATCCTCGCCATATTCGTTGACCTTGTGATAGGTCACGATCATTACGATCGACAGAAAGACGCCCAGCGCCGAACTGGAGCGTTTCGGCGGAACCGCCAGCGCAACCGCCAGCAGCGGCATCAGCAGCATCATCACCACTTCGACCATGCGGAAATGGAAATTGGAGCGGCTTTCGTTGCGCTCGGTTACTGGCCGTTTTTCATCCAGGCCGACCCGCACGAGTTCCGGTATCGTATATTCCAGATTTTTGCCGCCCCGCGATCGAAACGATTCAATTTTGGGCAAATCAATCGGCAAGTCATGATTGCTGAAACTCAATATCCGCGGCTTCTCGTAGTTCGGAGCATCATGGACCAGCACGCCGTCGGTCAGGCGCAAGATGATCGTATCGGGATCGTCGGTTGCCAGAAATTGGCCATTTTTCGCGGTGACCGAGACGGTCTGGCCCTTTTTGTTTTCGGCGCGGACGAACATCCCGCTCAATTTGGTACCATTGTCGCGGCTTTCCTCGATACGCAGGGTCATCCGGCTGCCCAAATTGGTAAATTCGCCGACCTTGATCGAGGCGCCAAGCGCGCCCGACCGCAATTCGAAGCGCAGTTCTTCATAATAATAGCGGGACAGGGGCTGAATGAATCCGACCAAGGCGAGATTGACCAGCATCAGCGCCACCGCAAACATATAGGGCACCCGCAGCAGACGCCCGTAGCCCTGGCCAACGGCGCGGAAAACATCCAGCTCGGAGCTGAGCGCGAGCTGTCGGAAGGCCAGCAATATGCCGAGCAGCAAACCTATCGGTATGCCCAGCGAGAGATATTCGGGGATCAGGTTGGCCAGCATTCGCCAAACCACGCTGACGGGGCCGCCTTCTGCCGCGACAAAATCAAACAGACGCAGCATTTTTTCCAGCACCAGCAGCATGGCGGCAATCACCAGCGTGCTGAATAGCGGCAGTGCGATCAATTTTGCCAGATAGCGATCGGTGGACGTCAGCAGTTTCAACTTGTTGTCTCCCTCTCACCATGTTTTCGCCGCAAATCAAATCCATAGCAATAAGCGGATCGGGGGCTAATTCTTGTCCGTGTCTGAGTATTGGCGCGGGTATAACGACTAGGAGTAACTACGTCATGTTGAAATTTGCGGCATCCATCGCATTATCGATCACTATTTTGCTATCCTCTGCTCCGGCATTCGCTGGTGGCCGCGAGATACCCAATGACATGCGCCCGTGCCGGTCGGGCAAAGGCCCCGCTGTAAAGGTGGAAATAGAAGGCCTGAAGGAAGCAACCGGAAAGCTGCGTGTGCAGAGTTACCGTGGCACCAAGGACGAATGGCTGAAAAGTGGTGCCTGGTTGTCTCGCATCGAAGTCCCTGTCAGCGCGAAAAACATGACTTTCTGCCTGCCGTTCAGTCAAGTGGGCGAATATGCGATTGCTGTGCGCCATGATCTTAACGGTAACGGCAAAACCGATATTACCAGCGACGGCGGCGGCATGTCGAACAATCCAAGCATCAACATCTTCAACCTTGGCAAGCCTAGCTACAAGAAAACCAAATTTGCGATCGGCAATGAGGTCAAATCCATCCGCATCACCATGAAATATATGTGATGCATCGCGCACACGGGACAATTTAGGGCTATTTGATGGCAAATGTCGCACTTCTCTCCAATCCGAATTCAACCGGAAATCGGGCGATTTTGCCAGAAGTGCGGTCTTATTGCGTCAAGAACAGCGATGTGTTCCACTATGAAGTGGATCATGTCGATGAAATCGCCAAGGCATTGGAAACCATTGCCCGGGTGAAGCCGAAAGTGCTGGTCATCAACGGCGGCGACGGGACGGTGCAGGCGACGCTGACCGAATTATATCAGGGCGGCCATTTCGGTGATAATCCGCCCCCGGTTGCCGTGCTGCCCAATGGCAAGACCAATTTGATCGCTCTCGATCTCGGATCCGAAGGCAACCCGCTCAAGGCGCTGGAGCGGATTGTCGAACTGGCCAAACATGACTTGCACGAACATCTGGTATCCCGCGAACTGATCGCGCTTTCCGATGGTGGCAAGGACAGCAAGGTCGTGCTCGGGATGTTTCTGGGCGGTGCTGGCCTGTCGGAGTTCATTCTCTATTGCCGTCACAAGATCTATCCGCTGGGATTGCCCAACGCTGCTGCGCATGTGTTGACGGTTTTTGCCGCGCTGGCATCGGTGCTGTTTGGCATAAGGGGAAAATTCCTGCCCAATCGGTCGCGGCCAATCAAGATATCGCTGATCCGGGATGGCCAGTTTCAGGGCAATTTTGCGGTGCTGATTGTCACCACGCTGGAGCGGCTGTTGCTGATGAAGCGATCGATGCGGAACCAGAATGCGATTGGCCGGATGCAGTTTCTGGCCATTGATCAGCGAGCCGGTGCCATCGTTCGTTTTCTGCTTTCGGTGATTTTTGGCCGACTGGGCAAAAATGTCCAGAAGGGCATTCATCTGGAACGCGGAGACATGATTCGGATCGAAGGCGAGGGCAGCAATGTGCTGATGGACGGTGAACTATTCTGCGCCCTGCCAGGCCATCCGATCGTGCTGAAATCAACCAAGCCTGTGTCCTTTCTTCGGCTGGCTGCTTGAGCTAGGACGTTTCGCGTGAGCGAACTCAAGTCATATATTGCACAGGAACTGGCGCAATCCGTTGACCCGCGGGTTGCGGCTTTTGCCGCGTCGATTGCCGCGCAATATGGCGAGGCATCGCGGGCGGTGCTATTCTATGGCTCCTGCCTGCGGACAACCGAGCTCGACGGGCAGATGCTCGATTTCTACCTGATCGTGTCGAGCTATGAAGCGGCTTACGGGAAAAGCTGGCTGGTGGGTGCGAACATGCGGCTGCCACCCAATGTGTTCCCGGCAGAACATGGCGGACTGGTCGCCAAGGTGGCGGTGCTCAGCGAGAAAGATTTTCACCGGCTGAACCGGATCGGTGCCAGCGCGGTCAGCGTATGGGCGCGATTCGCCCAACCGTCCCGGCTGGTCTGGCACGCGGATGAGGCGGCACAGGCGCAGGCGGTTGAGGCGATCGCCGGCGCTTCGGTCACCTTATTCGACATGACCTTTCCGATGATGGATATTGATACAGAATATGTGATTGAGGATCTCTGGAAACGCGGCTTTGAACTGACCTATGGCGCGGAGTTGCGGGCCGAGCGCAAGGAGCGTTCCGATTCGGTCGTGGATTCCGATCCCGAACGCTATGCGCGATTTGGACCCACCGTTGTGGCGGCGATTGCCGAACGGGATCGAGCGCAGGGTAAAAAACTCAAAATTATTGCCTCTCGCGCAGCAGTCGAAAAAAGATGGCGGCAATTGCGGCGCAACGGCAAGATTTTGACCCTCGCCCGACTGGCCAAGGCATCCGCCACTTATGCCGGCGGCATCGATTATATCGCCTGGAAGATCAACCGCCATGCCGGGACTGATTATGTGATCAAGCCCTGGCAGCGCAAATGGCCGATCCTAGGTGCGCTGGTGATGTTGCCGCGGTTGATTGTCGGTGGGGCGATTAAGTAGGTTCGTCATTTAAATAGCTCCGTCATCCTGAACTCGTTTCAGGACCTCGTCACTCTTGCCACTATCCTACGGTTCAGACGCCTGAGGTCCTGAAACGAGTTCAGGATGACGAGAACTTACCGATCCTTGTAGTCGGGTTTGCGCTTGGCGAAAAAGGCTTTCGCCGCCTCGCGGCTGTCTTCGGTCATCGAGAGCATCACCTGCTGCCGGTCTTCGATGGCGAGCGCTGCTTCAAAGCTCTGTGCATCGATATTGCGGTTCAGGGCATCCTTGGACAGGCGCAGGCCCATTGGCGCGGTGTCGAGCATTTCCTCGGCCAGTGACAGGCCGGTGGAGAGCAATTTGTCTTCCTCGACCACTTCACTGATCAGGCCATGTTTTTCGGCGCGTTCGGCGTGGATGAAGCGACCGGTCAGGATCAGTTCGGACGCAATCGAGGCGCCGACCATGCGCGGCAGGAAATAGCTCGATCCCATGTCACAGCCGCCGAGGCCGATCTTGATATAGGCCGCATTCATTTTCAGCGACGGCGCGCCATAGCGGACGTCGCTGGCGAGCAACAGCGAGAAGCCGCCACCGCAGGCCGCGCCCTGGGCCAGCGTGATAATCGGCTGCGGGCATTGCCGCATCAACTGCATCACCGTGGCGATCGAGCGCTGGGTGTTCCAGACATGCTGGACCTGTCCGCGCGAGCCATCATTCTTCCAGCCCCCGATATCGAGACCGGCACAAAAAGCCCGGCCTCTGGCGCGGAGCAGGACAACACGAATGTCGAGGCGTTTCTGAAGTCCGCGAAAATAATCCTGCAGCGCGAAGATCATGTCCTCGTTCATCGTGTTGAGTTTTTCGGGGCGATTGAGTGAGAGAATCTCGATAGCGCCGCGCTGTTCGATGTGGATGGAATTGGTCATGGCTGTTTTCCGCTATTGACAAATTGTATGTAGTTACATATTTGTAGTTACAAATGGAGTGGCGCTGGGATCAACGCAAGGCGGTTGCCAACAAGACGAAACATGGCGTTTCGTTCGAACTGGCAGCTCTGGTTTTTGCTGATCCTCTGCACCTAAGTCAACCGGACTGCCATCCGGATGGCCACCGCTGGATAACAATCGGTCGGGTCAGCAGCGTAACGCTTTTGGTGGTCCACACATATTTCGACCATGAAAGCAGCGGCAGAATCATCAGTGCCAGAAAAGCGACCGCCTATGAGAGAAAAGCTTATGAAGAAGGAATCTAAAAAGCTCTCCCCCAATCTGGAGAAGGAACTGGCCGCATTGGATGCGCTGGCGGATGAGAATATCGATCTTTCGGATGCGCCCGAGGTGACCGACTGGTCTGGTGCCGAGCGGGGCAAATTCTACCGACCGGTGAAGGAGCAAGTGACCTTGCGGCTGGACGCCGATGTGCTGCACTGGTTCAAGCAGTCGGGAAGCGGTTATCAAACGCGAATCAATGCTGCGCTCCGGCGATTTGTGGAAGCTGATGATCGCAAGGCGGGCTAGGGTTGGCGGTCCTGGCTAGCGGAAGCATATGTGGAGATCGCCACCAATCCAGCGTGTAATGCACGCACCGGTATGAATATTATCGCTATAATCCAGTGCCACCGCAAAGGATTAAGCAGCTGCATCACTAGATAGCCCCTACCGCTTTGCCGGCGGCCTCGAACATTCCCAGAATCTGGTCGACTTGTTCGCTGGTATGTTCCGCACAGAGCGAACAGCGGAGCAGGGTCATGTTTGCCGGTGTTGCTGGCGGGCGAGCCAGATTCACATATAGCCCCTCGGCCAGCAAAGCCTGCCACATCATCGCGCCTTTTTCGAGGTCGGGCATGATAACCGCGATGATCGCGCTTTGCGCCTCAGGTGTGCCGAGAGTGAAGCCGAGATCGCGCAGGCCCTGGTGCAGTTTCTTGCTATTCTCCCACAGATGCGCGCGCTTGTTGCCGCTGTGCATCAGCTTGCGGATCGAGGTGCTCGCCGTCGCCATCACGCTCGGCGGCAGGCTGGCGGTGAACACATAGGGGCGGCAAACCAGCCGCAATATTTCAAATTTCGGATGGTTGGAGACACAGAAGCCACCGACCGTGCCAACGCTTTTGCTGAACGTGCCGATGATGAAATCGACATCGTCAAGCACACCCTGCGCTTCGGCGACGCCGCGGCCATTTTCGCCGATAAAGCCCATCGAGTGGGCTTCGTCGACCAGTATCATGGCGCCGTTTTCCTTGCAGACGCGGACCATTTCGGTGAGCGGCGCGACGTCGCCCAGCATCGAATAGACGCCTTCGAGGACAACCAGTTTGCCGGCTTCCGGCGGCAGGCGTTTCAGCCGTTTTTCCAGCGCTTCGACATCATTGTGGCGAAAGGCGACAATCTCGGCATTGCCCATCGCGCAACCATCATAGATGGACGCATGGCTGTCGATGTCGAGAATGACGTAGTCGCCCTTGCCGGCGAGCGTGGAGATAATGCCCAGATTCGCCTGATAGCCGGTGGAAAAGACCATCGCATGGTCCATCGCATAAAATTCCTTGAGCGCTTCCTCGCAATCGCGGTGGAGGCTGTAGGTGCCGTTGAACACCCGGCTGCCGGTGGTGCCGGAACCAAATTCTTCCAGCGCTTTCAAGCCAGCCTCACGAACGTCATCGTCAAAGGTCATGCCCATATAATTATAGGTGCCGAGGAGAATGGTTTCCTTGCCATCGCAAATCGCGACGGTTGGCGAAAGCACTTGCTCCATCACCAGCGAAAACGGGTCTTTGACGCCCGTCGCCAGGAGGTTTTCACGCTCCTGGATGAGCGGATCAAATTTACTGAGTAGATCGGTCATTCTTTACTTCCGTTCGTGCTGAGCCTGTCAAACTTTGAGCCACCCGCTCGAGCGACCCTTCGACAAGCTCAGGGCGAACGGGTGTTTCGTTTCAGTTTTCCATCAACTTGGTGACGGCATCGGCGAGCTGGCCGACGCTTTCGATCTCGGCCTGCATGTTCATGGTGATGATGATGTCAAATTCATCTTCGACGGCAGCGACAAAGTCCATGACTGTCAGGCTGTCCCATTCGAGATTGCCCTGAAAGGTCGTGGCTGCCGACAGTTCGACGCCCTTGTTGTTGAACGGCCCGATCAGTTCGCTGATCTTGGCCATGATGTCTTCGCGATTTGCCATATAATGCTTTCCTAGTGTCACTGGCCAAATTGCCTTGCTTGACCTTTGCCAATGGATGCGCCCCAATGACAAGCGAATAAGGCGCAAAAGTGGCATCAGCTTGCCCAAATGCGTCGTTTGTGCCACCTTCTCGAAAGCTTGGGGAAAATATATGGCAGACGACAGAAAATGGCCAGATGATGCGGTCTACGCGCTGCGGACGACCCAGCAACATCATGTTCAGCTGAGCATGATGGCCGACCATAAAGCCAATATGCTGATCGGGGCGACGTTCATCGTCTTTACGCTGGCTGTCGGACAAAGCCGGACCGGCGATCTTTCGCTTCCGCTGCTGATCCTGGCAATTGCCGCCTTTGCCTCCGCTGGCCTGGCCGCGATTGCGGTGATGCCGTCCTTTGCCCCGCGCAAGGATGGCCCGACCAATCTGCTGTTTTTTGGCGGGTTCAGCGGTCTGTCGGAAGAGGAATTTATCGATCACCTGTTGAACGAGGAATTCGAAACCCAGGAATCTGTCTACCGTGCGATGCTGCGCGACATTTATCAGATGGGGATATTGCTCGGCCGCAAGAAATACCGCTTTCTCGGCTGGGCCTACCGGGTGTTTCTGCTCGGCCTGACCCTGACCTTCATCACCTATGTTTACGAGCAGTTCGCCGGTCCCATTCTCTGAAGTCTGCTACAGCCAGTCGTTATGCCGATACCATTTTGCGGTATCCTTGAGCCCTTCGCGGGTTTCTATCTGCGCTTGCCACAATTGCGCTGGCAGACGTTTTTGCGGGTCAATCGTCCAGTCATCATGGCAAAAATAATTGACCCGGTCTGCGGTAAGCTTGGCCTTGTCGCGGCGCACCAGGCGGTCCGTCCTGGCAGCAAGACGCAATAGCGATTTGGGTATGCCGACCGCAGAAATGCGTTTGCCGATCGCCCAGCCGATTGCCCTGGCAAAGCTTGCCTGGGTCCAGCCGCCCGGCTTGCCGTCATCAACTTCATATATCTGGGCCGTCAGATCGTCCTGTGCTGGCAATAGCGCGAGTAGCGCGCGGCACAGGTCCTCGACATGGATGACGGACAGGCGGCCATCGGCATCGGGGGGCAGGGTGACAAATCCCAGCCTGGCCATTTTGAACAGATCCAGAAACTCGCCGTCGCCGGGTCCGTAGACAGCGGGCGGGCGAATGATCGTCCAGTCGAGCCCGCTGGTTGCGATAATTTTTTCGGCCTTGGCCTTGCTCTCACCGTAGATCGACAGCAGCGGCTGGGTGGCTGCCAGAGAAGAGACGTGGATGAATCGTTTTGTTCCGGCCCGTTTGGCGGCTTCCACAACAGCCAGAGTCCCGGCGACATTACCAGATTCAAACCCGGCCCGGTCCGGGGCGTTGACGACCCCGGCAATGTGCAGAACGACATCGGCGCTGTTGCACAAGTCTGCGAGACTCGCTGCATCATCCAGTGCACCGCGCACCCATGTGACGCCGGGACGGTCATCCTGTTTGCGCCGGGTCAGCGCGTGCACATCATAGCCTTCGCGAACCACCAGATCGAGCATCCGGCTACCAACAAAGCCGGTCGCGCCAGTGATTGCGATTGTTTTTTGCGAGGGGCCAGCCATGTTGACTAGACCAGCACCATCTGGTTGCGATGCACGACCGCGCTGCGCGGAGCATAGCCCAGCAGAGCCTCCAATTCGGAACTGCGGCGGCCGATGATCTTGGCACAATCAAGTGCGTCATATTCGGCCAGACCGCGGGCAATTGTCAGGCCGCTCGCGTCCTTGATCTCGATCACATCGCTGCGAACAAACTGGCCATCAATGGTGATGATCCCTGCCGCGAGAAGGCTGCTGCCGGATTGCAAGGCGGCGACCGCGCCGGCATCGATCGTAATCGTCCCGGCGGAGGTGAGTCGGCCGCCCAGCCAAGCCTTGCGGGCATTGGCGCCATCTCCGGCCTTGAACAGGGTGCCGGCATTGGTCAGCGCATAGCGTTCCAGCGGATGGTCTTCCTGTCCGGAAATGATCGACAGTTCAATCCCGGCGAGATTGGCGATTTTCGCGGCTTCCAGCTTGGAGGTCATGCCGCCCGACCCCAGGCCGGATGAGGAACTGCCGTCCGCCATCGCCATGATCGATTCATCGACGGTTTCGACCATGCCGATAAATTGTCCGTGGGTTTCGCTGCCCGGCCTGCGGTCGTAGAGACCGTCTATGTCAGAAAGGAGAAGAACGCGGTCGGCAGCAGCAGCCTGAGCCACACGGGCGGCCAGCCGGTCATTGTCACCAAAGCGAATCTCGTCGGTGGCGACGCTGTCATTTTCGTTGATGACTGGGATGGCGCGATGTTCGAGCAGTTTTTCCAGCGTTGCGGTTGCGTTGAGATAGCGCTTGCGATCTTCCATGTCATCCAGCGTCAGCAGCATCTGGGCGGCAGTGAGCTGATGGTCTCCGAGCAGTTCCGACCACAGGCTGCTCAATGCGATCTGTCCTACCGATGCCGCAGCTTGGGCGTCGGCCAAATTGGCACGGCCGCCTTTTTCGAGGCCAAGCTTGCGTGCGCCAAGGGCAATCGATCCCGACGAGACGATGATGACATTGTCGCCCGCCTGATGGCGTTTGGCGATATCCGCAACCAGCGTTTTCAGCCATGCCCTTCGGGCTTGGCCATCCTCGCCGACGAGCAGGGAAGACCCTACCTTGACGACAATCGTAGCCCGCTTTGCGGCATTCACAGCGGCGACCAGTCCTTGACCACATCCTCTTCACCTGAGGCGCGCGTTGGTTGGCCTTTGCGTTCGATCGAACTATTCTCGCCAACCGCTTCAAGGATTTTGTCGAGAGCGGCGTCCAGTCCGGCGCCGGTTGCACCAGATACCGGCAGAACATGTTCCGCACCGGCGGCGCGCAATTGATCGGCAATGTCGGCCATCAGGTCGTCATCCAGCAGATCTGCTTTGTTGAGCGCCAGTATCTGGGGCTTTTCAGACAGCCCGCCACCATATTTTTCAAGCTCTTTGCTGACCGTTTTCCAGGCCTGGACCGGATCGTCGCCGGTCGCGTCGACCAGATGGAGCAAGATTTTGCAACGCTCGATATGACCCAGAAAGCGGTCGCCAATGCCAGCTCCGTCTGCGGCACCCTCGATCAGTCCGGGGATGTCGGCGAGTACGAATTCACGACTCTTGTGCCGGACAACACCCAGCTGCGGGTGGATGGTGGTAAACGGATAAGCGCCGACTTTCGCGCCCGCGTTGGTCACTTTGTTGATCAGCGTCGATTTGCCGGCATTGGGCAGGCCAACAAGGCCGGCGTCGGCAATCAGCTTGAGCCGCAGCCAGACGGCCGCTTCTTCGCCGAGTTCGCCGGGCTGATGCTGACGCGGTGCACGGTTGGTCGAGCTTTTGTAGCTGGCATTGCCGCGTCCGCCGATTCCGCCTTCGAGGAACATCGCCTGCTGACCCTCGTGCGTGAAATCAAGCAGCACTTGTTCCTTGTCTTCCGACAATATCTGTGTGCCGACGGGCACCTTGACGATGAGATCTTCGCCACCGGCGCCGGTCCGGTTGCGGCCAGCGCCGCCCTTGCCGCGCGGGGCTTTGAAATGCTGGGCATAGCGAAAGTCAATCAGCGTGTTGAGGCCTTCAACCGCACGAAAGACGATATCGCCGCCTTTGCCGCCATTGCCGCCATCGGGGCCGCCATATTGAATATATTTTTCGCGCCGGAAACTGACAGCGCCAGGCCCGCCCTGACCGGAGCTGACATAGATTTTGGCTTGATCGAGAAAATGCATGTTTGTGCATTTAGGGACTAGGCGAGCGAAAGGCTAGGCCTTGGTGCAATATAAAGCTGTTGCCGTGTTCCTCCCGCCCGCCGGTTCGGACTATATGCTCAGGCCACCATCGACCGCAAATGCCGCTCCGGTGGCGAATTTGCTTTCGTCGGAGGCGAGATAGACCACGAGATGCGCCGCATCATCCGGCTCGCCCATATGGCCGATCGGCTGAGCCAGGCTGAACAGTTCCTCCGTTTCCGCAGGATTGGGCGTTCCGTCGATCACGCTGCGGACATTGGGCGTCATGATCGTGCCTGGCAGCACGGCGTTGACCCGGATGCCATTTTTCTCGCGCGCGCAATAGAGCGCGACGGACTTGGTGAGCATCGGGATCGCGGCCTTGGCGCTGTTATAGGCGACCAGATCTGCGCTGGCGTTGATCGCGGCAGCGGATGAAAAATTGATGATTGATCCGCCGGTCTTGCTCATCAGCGGCAGGGCCGCCTTGCAGCCCAGGAATATCGAGTCGACATCGACGGTGTAACAGCGCCGGGAATCTTCGTAGCTGACGTCTGCTATCGATCCGAAGACCGTCACGGCGGCATTGTTGACCAGCACATCGAGTCGGCCATATGTCGCCTCGACATGGGCAACCACCTCACCCCAGCGTTCGGGATCGGTCACGTCCTGCTCCAGAAAATCGACATTGGCGCCCAGTTCCGCCGCGGTTGCCGCTCCGGCTTCCGCATTGTGATCGGTGATCAGCACGCGCGCGCCCTGTTCGACCAGGCGCCGGGCTGAGGCCTTGCCCAGTCCCATCGCGCCGCCGGTCAGTAATATGATCTTGTCCTGAACCCGTCCCATTGATGCTCCTTGTCCCGGCTTGCGCCGATGCCGTGTTTCGTCAGATTATTCTGCGGCTTCCAGCTGTTCCATCTCGGCGACGCGGGGATCATTGGGAAAGACCCAATCCTCGCCAATCACCTGCTCTACGGCGAGATGTTCCGGCACCCGGTTGAGACCGATCATCTTGTCGCAATTCTGGTGAAAGCTATAGATGCGCGCTTCCTGATAGCTGAGCGGGACGCTCTTGAAGCCGTCGCTTTCCATCGATTTCTGGATCATTTCGCCAAATTGCGTATCCTCGAGGATGATCGGTGACATATCGCGGCCATTGGGCTTGCTGGCGTCCGGCACGGTCCAGAGGTCCGGTGCCGGGCCATCGCCCCAGTCCATCGCCATGGTTACCAGTTCCAGCCGCGTCGTATTGAGCGACGTCGGCCAGAAAATCAGCGGCGGGACAAAATAATTGCTCAGCGGCGACACCCAGTTGGGGAACATCGTATAGCTTTGCGTGCAGGTCCGGCCCAATTCGCCGACCCCTTCAATCTCTTGCCAGTTGGGCGGGCTATCGATGGCCCGGACATGCTCGCGGTCTGTCTGTTCGGGCGCGGGGGCCAGCATCCGGGCATGGCCATTGGGGTAGAGGGTGTTCACATTGCGCTTGCTGTCGACCAAAGGCGCGACCGTGTCGGGATGGATGAAGGGCACATGGTAAACCTCCATATTCGCCTCCATCGCCACTTTCCAGTTGCACTTCAGGTCGAAACTATGACGCGCCGCCAGCCTGATCTTGTCAAAGCGAAATTCTTTCCACTCATCCCAGACCGGCCCGAGCCACTGCTTGAGCGGCATCGCCTCTTCATCGAAATTCACGAAAATCAGATTACCCAGCATCTCGCATTTGACCGGAATCAGGCTGCGGCAACTCAGATCAAAGTCCGGTGGAAAATCCTGTTTATCGGTCACACCGACCAGCGTTCCGTCGGTCTTGTAGGTCCAGTTGTGATAGCCGCACATCAGCCGCGGCGCCTTGCCTTTTTCTTCGGTCACCACCGGCGCGCCGCGATGGCGGCAGGTGTTGTAAAAGGCCCGCATCTCGCCATCCATGCCGTGCACGATGATGATCGGATCGCCGACCTGCTCCCATTTCATGAAGCATCCGGGTTCGGGGACTTCATCAATATGCGCGGCGAATAGCCAGCTTTTCTTCCACAGATATTGCTGCTCGAGATCGTAATATTCCTGGGACGTGTAACGGCCAGCCGGCATGTCCGGCAGGCGCGGAAAGCCTTCTGGCGGCGCGGTGCGGGAGGCCTCCCATTCCATCAGGCGTTTCATCTGATCGATATAGCCTTGCGTCATGGGCATGATTTTATCCTCTTCCTGCCAACAGGAAAGACCCGATCCGTGCGCTAAAGTCGATTGGCAAATATGATAGACCGGGTTTTGCCAATAATAGCATCGATCCCTTTTCTATCTTCGCCGGCGCGCCCTCGCTAGGTCGCACTCACCCTTACCGGGATCGCGCTCTGCATCGCTTGCCCGGTGATCGGATCGAGATGATCATTGTCGACGATCAGCCGGTTGGTCGAGCCGCCCTTGGTCATCACATCATCCTTGCCGGCCTCGCTATCGCCAAAGGCGTGGCTCATCGAGATGACGCCCGGGCGGACTTTGTCGTCCGCCTTGGCCAGCCCGAAGATCGACGCCGTTGGTGAGGTGATTTCAATGATCGCGCCGTCTTCTATACCGGCTGCGGCCAGATCGGCGGGGTTGAAAAATGCCGGATTGGTCGGCATTTTTTCGACCAGTTTCGGGAAGGTATGGCCATTGCTGTTGTAGCGATGCTTGGACCGGCGGGAGATCAGGCGGAAGTCAAAGCCATTGTCGACCGGATCATTGGCGGCATAGGTGAGCAGCTCGCTCGGCATCGCCCCGGCATTGAGATCGAATTTTTCGTCGGCGTCCGGATCGGCTGGACCGACGACCGGATGCAATTCCTCATAGGTGATCGCCGCGCCTTTACGTTCCAGCGCCGCTGCATCGGCCTTGGCCTTGCTCGGCTTGAGCAGCGAGCCTTCGGAAATCAGGTCGAGCACGGTGACCTTGTCGGGGCATGTTTCCATCGATACCGGGCCGCCGGGAAAATTCATTTCGATGCCCATATGCTTGGCCAGCCACCAAAGCATTTCATATTCGTCCATCGTATCGCCGGGCGCGGGAACCATCGCCTCGGTATAATGGCCATATGCTTCCTCGGTGAAGGCGTCGGAGACATTGTTGATGTCTTCCCGCTCCAGACACATGGAGGGCGCGAGGATCATGTCGGCACGTTTGGCACTGGCCGACATCCAAGGATCGACCTGGATGAACAATTCGCATTCTTCCAGCGCACGGCGGACTTTATTCTGATCGGGGAAGGCAATTTCGGGATTGCCGCCGATCGAGATCAGCGCCTTTATCTGGCCTTCGCCGGGCGTCAGGATTTCATCAGCCAGCACGTTGCAGGGCATTTCCTTGCCCAATGTCCCGAGACCGCGAATGCGCGATTTGGCAAAGCCTTCGCCAAAGGTTGCCATTTTCGGGGCAACCTGTGCCTTTTTCGGTCCGCCCATCAACGGATTGAAAACCATCGGCGCGGAGACCCGCTCGCCTTCCTGATTGAAGCGGGCGCAAAGGATGTTGAGCGAGGCCACCAGATATTCGGTGAGCGTACCATTGCCGGCCATTTCCGGGCCGGTGCCGGTGACGACCCTGCCCTTGTTGGCGCCGGCGAACATGCGCGCAGCGGCAATGAGTTGGTCCTTGTCCACGCCAGCGCGTTTCGCGGCGATATCGGGGGTCATCGGTTTGACCGCGGCTTCCAGCTCTTCGACGCCATCGACATGGGCGGCGACGAAATTCTGGTCATAGAGTTTTTCTGCGAAAATCACGTTGAGCATGCCGGCGAGCAAAGCAGGGTCTTCGCCCGGCTTTACCGGCAGATAAATGTCCGCCAGCTTGCCCATCTCGCTCACCCGCGGGTCGGCGACGATGACTTTCAGGCCGCGTTCCTTGGCATCGCGCAGACCGCGGGATGGCGAGGATGTCGGCATGCCGCCGGAATAGTGGGAGACAATCGGATTATTGCCGACAAACATCGCGACATCGGATTCGGTGAAGGCGTTGCCGCCGCCCATCCACATGCCATAGCGGGCAGTGGTGAAGACCTTGGCCGGTTGATCGACGGTGACGCTGGTATACCAGTTGCGCGAACCGATGCCCTGGGCGAATGCATAGGACGTGCCAAGCACGGCGCTGTTCTGAAACGCATTGGTGCCGCAATAGACCGCGATGCTGTGGGGGCCGTGCTCCTCGACCATTTTCTTCATCTGCGCGCCGGCCAGGGCCAGGGCATCAGCGGTCGCGATATCCTTGAAACTGCCATCGGGCTGGCGAATCTTGCTGGTGATCATCCGGTCGGGAAGATTGTGCATGTCGGGAAGCTGGCGGCCCTTGATGCAGGTATAGCCATTGAACAGATGATCCTGCTTGTCGCCTTTGACAGACAAAATCTTGTCATTTTCGACTTCAACAACCATCGCGCAGCTGGCGTGGCAAAAACGGCAAAAACTACGTTTGGATTCGACGGCCATGAATCTCTCCTATTTGTGGAGATTATTAGGCATGGTTGTTGCGGTAAGCGACTGACAAAAATGCTCGGAAAAATAATATTTCAGCTCAAAATCCCTAGAATAGCGTTGCCCGCTATCGGCGCATTTCAAAATCAACCACTATTGCGCAGTGCGGTGGCAATGGCATTAAGCGACAATTGAATGCCTTCGCCGATGCGCGGATCATCTTCCCCGGCGCGCAGGCGTTTCATCAGCTCGATCTGCAGATGGTTGAGCGGCTCGATATAGGGCAGGCGCAATTCGATGCTGTTGAACAGGGAAGGGGTCTTGGCCAGCAGATGCGGCTGGTCGGTGATGTCGAGCAATATGTCGCGGGTCTGATACCAGCTGGAACGGATGCGACCGAAAAAGGCCTGGCCCATGTCCTGATCCTCGACCAGTCCGGCATAGCGGGCGGCGATGCCCATGTCGGACTTGGCCAAAACCATTTCCATATTGGACAGTGTCGCCTGAAAAAATGGCCAGCTTTGCGCCATATGCTTCAGCTTGGCCTTGTCGTCAAAAGCGGCGAGCGCCTGACCAACGCCATACCAGCCCGGCAGCATCACCCGGGCCTGTGCCCAGCTGAACACCCAGGGTATGGCGCGCAAATCTTCAATCTTGTCGCTTTTTGTGCGGCTGGCGGGGCGCGAACCGATTTTCAGTTTGGCAATTTCCGTCAGCGGCGTCATTTGTCGGAAAAAGGTCCGGAACGCATCGTCGCCATAGACCAGATCGCGATATTCGGTGAACGCGACCTGTGAAATCTGGTCCATCGCCGCCGCGAAATCGGCCTGGACCTTGCTGTCCGTCCGATCAGGCTCCAGCGAATTGATCAGCACCGCCGATGTCATCGCTTCCAGATTGGCTTCCGCGACATCCTCTGTGCCATATTTTGCGGCGATCACTTCACCCTGTTCGGTGATGCGGATGCGGCCGGCGACGGTTCCCTTGGGCTGTGCCTTGATTGCCCCGAAGGCTGAGCCGCCACCCCGGCCCACAGCGCCGCCGCGTCCGTGGAACAGCTGCATTATTATGCCAGCCTTGGCGAATATCGGAGTCAGGGCATCGCTTGCCTTGAACAGGCTCCAGGTCGAGGTCAGATAGCCGCCATCCTTGTTGCTGTCCGAATAGCCGATCATCACTTCCTGATGTCCGCGGCCCTTCGCGAGAGCATGCATTTCCGGAATGGCGAAGAAATCGGTCATCACTTCGGGTGCATTTTCAAGATCGGCTACCGTCTCGAACAGCGGCACCGCCATGACCGGGCAGGAGGGTGCTGCATTATCTTCTGTTGGGGCGTGATAGAGACCCGTCTCCATCAACAGGACATAGACCTCCAATATGTCGGAAACGCTTTCGCCGTTGCTGATATTATAATTGGTGATGACGTCGGGGCCATATTTGCGATGCGCTTCGGCGGCGGCGCGGATGATCGACAATTCTTTCGCCGTTTCTTCACTATAGGCGATCCACGGGCTGGCCAAAGGACGGTTATTGGCCAATTCTGTGCGGAGGCGTTTGACCCGTGCTGCTTCATCCAGTGCCAGATAGTCAGCCTCAACCCCGGCTTGCTTCAGCAGTTCGGCGACCACCCGTTCGTGAACCTTGCTGTTCTGGCGCATGTCGAGGGTGGCGAGGTGGAAGCCGAACAGTTCGACCGTGCGGATCAGTCTTCCCAATGCGCCTGATGTGGCGAAGACACCCTTGCCAGCCGATTTGAGACCGTGCGCCAGGATGACAAGTTCCTCGCGCAATTGCTGCGGATTGTCATAGGGTTCGGCTGCAATTGGGGACATGCGACCCGGTACATGGTCGCAGAGTTTGAGATGGGTCGCCGACAGTCTGGCATAAATGCCCGACAATGCGCGGCGATAGGGTTCGTCCTTGCGGCTGAGCGCATTGTCACCGCTGGCTTCGGCGAGCGCGATTACCGCTTCGGGCACTTCGGCCAGTTCGGTGGAGATGGAAAGCTCGGCACCCAAGGTATGAACGCACATCAGATAATAGCCGATCACGGTTTCGGCCGCGCGGGAAAGCGCTTCTTCCATCGCGCCCGCGTCGACAAAGGGATTTCCATCCCGGTCGCCGCCAATCCAGCTGTTGAGTTTGAGGAAACTGGGCAGGCGCTCGCCCAATATCCGTTCCCATTTAGCATAGAGCCGGGGTAGAACCGGCAGGAACACGTCCTTCATATAGCTTTGTGAAATCTGCACTTCGTCGGTGACGAACAGCCGCTCGCGGCGCAGCGGACGGGTCTGCCAGAGCAAGGCGATCTGGCGCATGATCGCTGCGTCGAGCATGTCGCCTTGCGGGGTTTCCGCTTCTCCGGCGTCTTTCATCAGCAAAAGTTCGGCAATCCGGGACTTGTGATCGATGATGCTCTTGCGGCGGACCTCGGTCGGGTGAGCGGTCAGCACCGGCGCGATCAGCGCGTCGTCGAGCAGGTCCAGAATCGCCTGCCGGTCGACGCCTTCGCTGGCGAGCAATTCGATCGCCTCGACCACAGTAGCGCCTTTTTCTGCTGCCACGCCCTGGCGATCCTCGGCAAGATTGGCGAGCAGGGAAAACAGCATGAAGCCGCGCACGAAGGCCAGCGTTTCGTCTAGACTCAGCGCATCAAGACCCGGGGCAATCGCGTCGGCATCGGCCAGACCCCGGTGCCGATCAACGCTGGTCGACCGGATATATTCGGTGCGCCGGTATAATTCCTCGCCGCCATAGGAGCGAATGACATCACCGAGCAATTTGCCGAGATATTTGATGTCGGGATTCTGGCGGACGGTGAGGGATTGGGTCATCTAAAGATGCTGCACTGCGGTGTCGCGGCGGTCAAGAAATTCTGTGTGCTTTCGACAATAACAGCTAGCGCATTATCCGCATAATATATTGGGAGAACGGTCGGGACCGAATGCTGGAGGCAACATGGACAGATATCCGGATCAGAAGGAAATAATTCAAAATTTCGGGAAATAATGAGTGCGGAGGGCAATAGAATTTGAATTTAACAAGACTCAATAGTTACTTAAACAGGGAAAGTTGTTAACCAGATCTTGCTATCATTATATTTCAAGGAGATTATCGATGGCGAGAATCATATATGCGGAGGATGACGAATTGGTCGGTGAGATCGTTCGCGATACACTGATGGATGCGGGTCATGCGGTTGGCGTGATTGGCGACGGTATCACCGCGCTCAAGGTCGCCAAGCTCAAAGTTCCCGATCTTATCATTCTTGATTGCAGCATGCCTGGCATGGGCGGAGTCGAGGTTGTTCGTCGGATTCGCAACCATCACGAACTATTCGCCACGCCAGTGCTGATGCTGACTGGAAGATCGTCCGCCGCCGACGAACGCATTGCGTTGGAAGCGGGTGCGACGGAATATCTGAAAAAACCTTTTGATCCCGACGAACTGGTGGTCATCGTTGAACATATGCTTGATGATGTTCAAAAGCGGAAAGAAACGCAAAAACTGCCGATGCGATCCTTCTGATCTTCAGTTGTAACGCTTGTGGCAGGCTAACTTTCCAGCTCGATATCCCAATATAACCAGTCATGCCACGTATCGTGCAGGAAATTGGGCGGGAAAGCCCGGCCATGTTCCTGCAGATGCCAGCTGGTCGGTTTGATCGGGCGGTTGGCGAGCTGCATATGCGCTTCCTTGGGCGTCCGGCCGCCTTTCTTGAGATTACAGGGCAGGCAGGCCGTGGCGACATTTTCCCAGGTCGTGCGCCCTTTCTGGCGGCGCGGGATGACGTGGTCAAAGGTCAGATGCTCGGGTGATCCGCAATATTGGCACTCAAACTTGTCACGCAAAAACAGGTTGAAGCGGGTGAAGGCCGGATATTCCGACGGTTTGATATATTTTTTGAGCGCGATCACCGACGGAATTTTCATGTCGAGATTGGGGCTGTGCACTTCACGCTCATAGCTGGAGACTATGTCGACCCGGTCGAGAAACACCGCCTTTATCGCGGTTTGCCAGGGCCACAGGCTGAGCGGATAATAAGACAGAGGCGTATAGTCTGCGTTGAGGACGAGCGAAGGGCAGCTTTCCGGATGCCTTTGCAGGTCGGGGTGATACATAAGCGCTTGCCTCCCTTGTCCTTTACTGTCCACTCTTTATGCCTAAGAACATGACATGACTATTACACAAACAACAATATCCGGCTTGTGACGTCAAGTACGCATTTAAACCGAGATGTTGTGGTGCGTTTTGCCCCTAGCCCCAACGGATTGTTGCATTTGGGTCACGCTTATGCGGCGATGGTGGCGCATGACTATGCTCGCGAAAGAGGCGGGCTGTTTCTGCTGCGGATCGAGGATATTGATAGCGGCCGCAGCCGGCCGCATTTTGTCGAGTCGATTTTGGCGGACTTGCAGTGGCTCGGGCTGCAATGGGACGGGGACGTGATTTTTCAGTCTGACCGGCTGGAAAGCTATGCCGGGGCCGTGGAACGGCTGAAGGCGATGGATTTGCTCTATCGCTGTTTCTGTACGCGGACGAGCATGCGGCAAGCGCAGGCAGATGATTCGCAGGCAGAAGGTCCGGATGGTCCGATCTATGCTGGAACGTGCAGGCATCTGGACCCGGAACTGGCCAGGAAACGGGCGGCAACAGAGCCGCATAGCTGGCGTCTTGATGTTGCCAAGGCGATTGCCATGACCGGGCCGCTGGAATGGCTGGACGAACGGCATGGCAAGCAAGTGACCTGCGCGGAAAAGCTGGGTGATGTCGTTCTTGTGCCAAAGGATACGCCGGTGGCCTATCATCTGGCGGTGACGCTGGATGATGCCCGCGATGGAATCACCCATGTGGTGCGCGGTGACGATCTGTTCGCGTCTACCGATATCCACCGCCTGCTGCAGGCGGTGCTGGATTTGCCGACACCGGTTTACTTCCATCACCCGCTTCTGCTTGATGCAAGCGGAGCAAAACTCTCAAAAAGCCGCGATTCTGCCTCTTTGTCCGTATTGCGGACAGCGGGTCGCAGCGGCTATCAACTGATCGAAGAGTTGAGGCAGGGAATCTTCCCGGTTGGCATCTCTCTTTCGTAAGCTTAAGGTGCATATATGAGCTATATTTTGATATTGATGATCATCGCAGCGGCAGGTGCTGTTGTTTACGCCCTCGTGCGCGGGCTAATTGCCTTCGCCAATATGGAGCCGGGCGACGTCGATGCAGACGGCATCACCGCGTCGCACAAGAAGCAGAATGAAATGATGTTTGCCCGTGTCAAATATCAGGCGATTGCGATCGTGCTGGTGGTGATATTGCTGGCTGTGGCGGGTGGCCAGAGCTAGGCCGCTTCCCCGATGGTAAAGCTCAATAAAATCTACACGAAAACCGGCGATGACGGTACCACCGGGCTGGTCGACGGATCGCGGATTGCGAAGAATGATCCGCGGATGGCGGCGATTGGCGATGTCGATGAACTGAACAGCGCGCTTGGTGTAGCGATTTGCGAAATCACCGATGATGCGCTGGTTCAGCAATTGCGTCTGGTTCAGAATGACCTGTTCGATCTCGGTGCGGATCTGGCAACACCGGCCGAAGCGGGGGATGATTTTGCCCCTTCAGAAATGGTGCTCCGGATCGTGTCATCGCAGGTAGAACGGCTGGAAAAGCATATTGATGCAGCCACGGCCGACCTTGACCCGCTCACCAGTTTCATTCTGCCCGGCGGTGCGCGAGCCGCTGCTGCCGTTCATCTTGTCCGGGCCGTGGCCCGGCGGACCGAGCGGACCTGTGTTGCCGCTGGCAGAGACATGCCGCTCAACCCGCGGGCACTGGCCTATATCAATCGCCTCTCGGACTATCTGTTCGTCCTCGGACGGGTGCTCAATGGTGGCGGGAAGGACGATATTCTATGGGTGCCGGGAGCATCCCGCTAGGCCGCAGTTGTGCGGTGATTTGTGTCTTTTTGCAACCAACTGGCGCAAATATGCGCTGTTGACCTGTTCATTGTTCGCTCTATGTTCTGAGCAGAACCAGAATATCCACTGGAGTAGGATTGATCGTCAGCCAACCACAACGCCCGTTGCCGCCTTTGGCTGACGCAGACAATATTTCCCGATCGAGTGGCCTGCTCGATCTTTTCAGGGATGTCAGACGCCATTCGGTTGGTCTTGCCGAAGGTTTGAGCGATGCCGATGCCACCGCACAATCGATGGATGATGCGTCCCCGACAAAATGGCATCTGGCCCATAGCAGCTGGTTTTTCGAGACTTTTTTATTGCGAGACCATGTCGCCGGCTATCGCTTGTTTGACGAGGCCTACCCCTATTTGTTCAACAGCTATTATGAAGCCGAAGGGGCAAGGCATGCGCGGCCAGAGCGAGGCTTGCTGACCCGCCCTTCGCTGACAGAAGTGATCGACTATCGCAGCCATGTCGATGGCGCGATGGCAGAAGCGATGGCCGATTTTCCCGAGGCGCTGCTCGATCTGGTCGAACTCGGCCTCCATCACGAACAGCAGCATCAGGAATTGCTGCTCACCGATATTCTCCATCTCTTCTCGCGTAATCCGCTGAAGCCCGCCTATTCCCGCAAGGTGCCAGATCGCGCCGCTGATCCCGGGCCATTGCAATGGATCGAAGGCGGGACCGGCATTCACCAGATCGGACATGATGGCTCGGGCTTTGCCTTTGATTGCGAAGGGCCGCGCCACGATCTGCTGCTCCATCCGCATGCGATTGCCAATCGTCCGGTGACCAATGGCGAGTGGCTCGCGTTCATCGAGGACGGCGGCTATTGCGATGCTCGCCACTGGCTGTCCGATGGTTGGGCGTGGGTCCAGAACGAACATATTGAAACCCCCTTATACTGGAACCGGACGAGCGATCAGCAATGGGCGGAATTCGGATTGGCCGGCAATCACAGTCTCGAGCTGTTCGCGCCAGTCAAACATATCAGCCTCTATGAAGCCGATGCTTATGCCGCATGGGCTGGCGTCCGTTTGCCGACCGAAGCGGAATGGGAAGTGGCGGCGGGCCATGGCTTGCCGAAAAGCGGTTCGGTCTGGGAATGGACCGGCAGCGCCTATCGTCCCTATCCCGGTTTCAAGCCAGCCGCAGGGGCGGTCGGCGAATATAATGGCAAGTTCATGTCCGGACAGTCGGTCCTGAAAGGTGGCAGCACCGCCACTTCGCCCGACCATATCCGGCCCAGCTATCGCAATTTCTTCTACCCCCAACAGCGCTGGCAGTTCACTGGCTTGCGACTTGCAAAAGACCTTTAGGGTCAAGGATTTCTATCATGGATATGACCACCGCCATCGTCGATCATACATTCCGCAAGGATGTGAGTCGCTGTTTTGAGAACCAGACTTATGCGATTCCGGCGCGCTGGCTTTATGATCGGCGCGGTTCGGAGTTGTTTGAAGAGATTACCGAGCTTCCCGAATATTATCCGACCCGCACGGAGACCGATCTACTCAAAGCAAACGGACCCGCTTTCGCCGCATCCGTGGGCCCGAAACGGGCCGTGATTGAATTTGGTTCGGGCAGTTCGGTCAAAACCCCCCATTTGCTGAAGGCGATTGATCCTGCCGCCTATGTGCCGATTGATATTTCAGGTGAGTTTCTCGAACATAGCGCATCACTGCTTCAGGCCGAATTTCCGGACCTGCCGATATATCCGGTTGAGGCCGATTTCATGAAGCGCGTGGCATTGCCCGAGGCCGTTGCAGACATGCCAAAGCTAGGGTTCTTTCCTGGTTCGACGATTGGCAACATGATCGCCCGCACCTCGGTTGATCTGCTCCGCTTCATGCGGGAAACATTGGGCGAAGGCGCGCAGCTTCTGATTGGTTTTGACCGGATCAAGGACATCAAGACGCTGGTTGACGCTTATGATGATGCTGCCGGGGTGACGGCGCAATTCTCGCTAAACCTTCTCCACCGGATCAATCGCGAACTGGACGCTAATATTCCCTGTGAGAAATTCCGGCATTTGGCAGTCTGGAACGATCTCTATGCAAGGGTTGAAATTTATCTAGAGGCACAGGCTGATGTACAGTTTGCAATCGACGGACATGCCCATGAAATGCTCGAGGGTCAGAAAATCCACATCGAGAACAGCCACAAATATGGTTTGCGCGATGCCCGCCTGATGTTGCGGGCTGGTGGCTGGACGCCGTTGCACGAATGGAGCGACGAACAGGATTATTTCACGCTCATGCTAGTCGAAGCGCATCCCTATAAGCACGCGCCGTAGAGATTATTGAGCGGCTGGTACGGCCTGTTCCAGCTTGCGATATTGTGCCCGCCAGATGGTGATCCATTCATAGGCGCCCCGACATTCAGGCATCGCGCTGGCATCGATCAGGCGGAACTTGTCCCCGTCCCAGACATAATTTTCGGCGCTGCCGCAATCGCCGAGACCGCGCCCCTTGCCATAGCTGCTGATCGTCTGGTCCTGTTCGTCCCAGCTGGCGTTGACCAGCAGAGGATCGGTGCCTTCGCCGCCCCAGCTGGGCTGGCGGTCAAATTTGGCTGGGGTGAAAGTCCAACCGCTGGTGGCGCGTTCATTTGCGATATATTCCCCGACATAAGGCGCGCTGGAAAAATTATAGGCTCCCGAGCCGCAGGAAATCAGCACCAGCGCCCGGAACCTGTTTCCGCGCTTGCCAAGCGGGAAGACTTGATCCTCGACCACCCCATAGCGCTCGTCCTTGCATTTTGAATTTTCGACCAGCGCGATGATATCGCTGGTTTCCGGCACCAGCTTGGCAGCGTCCCACTGGTCGACCATGATCGTCGGCATCCTGATATTCGTTGGCTGAAAAGCACGTGATCCTCTCGCAACCAGCGCCGTATTGGTTCCGGCACGCTGCTGTTTCTGGTCGATATAGCGCAAGGCGGCCGACGAGCCGGCCAGCGAAATCCGGGTGATATTTTCATCAGCTGGGCCCTGCAAGACAAGCTGCTTGCCTTTGACAATGGCTGCAGCCACTTTTTTGGCATCCTCGCCGACAATTTCAACCGGATAGTCGCCCTGCACAATCGGGCCGGTGTCGACCAGACGGCCGTCAACGATCATCTGGTAGCGATCCATATCCTTGGCTTCGAATGAAATATGGATCTTGAAAATATCATCGCTGCCTGCGGTGCGGACGATCGAGACCGGACCTTCTCCATCATCATAGTCTGCGCCACCGGCTTCCGGCACCAGCGAGACCGCCTGACAATTGCCGCCATTGTCGCAGCCGACGGCCCAGTCCCCGAAGGTCCGAATTTCACCCGGCTGCGGCGCCGGCATTGCGGCAGCAGCGGCGATTGTCGCAAATATTCCAGCGATGAAAGTCATTGGCAGCATAATTGCAATCTAGCCAGTTTGGCGGATACTCGCTAGTGGCTTGTTGAATAATGAAGAACAGCTCGAAAGGCATGAAATGAAAGCAATTGGCATTATCGGATCGGGGCAAATGGGCGCCGGTATCGCTCAGGTCTCGGCCCAGGCAGGCTATCATGTCTATTTTTCGGATGTCAGCATGGAGATCGCCGAACGCAGCAAGGCCGGTATTGCCAAGCAGCTGGCGCGACTGGTTGAAAAGGAAAAAATTGACCAGCAGACCGCCGACACCGCGCTTAGCCGGATTGAACCGATTGTCCAGCTCGACCCAATGGCCAATGCCGATATCATCATCGAGGCAGCGACCGAGCGGGAAGAGGTGAAACGCCAGATTTTCGCCGCAGCCTCTGAAGTTCTTGGCCATCAGGCCATTCTTGCCAGCAATACATCATCAATATCGATCACTAGGCTGGCGCAGTCGGTCAAGGACCCGGCGCGCTTTGTCGGCGTGCATTTTTTCAATCCCGTACCGCTGATGGGACTGGTTGAGGTCATCCGCGGGCTGGCGACCAGTGATCAGACGGCAGTCATGGCGAGTGACTTTGCCAAGGCGGTCGGCAAGAGCGCGGTGATGGCGAAGGATTCGCCCTGTTTCGTCGTCAATCGGATCCTGCTGCCGATGCTCAACGAGGCTTTTTTCGCGCTTGGTGAAGGCACGGCGTCGATGGAGGATATTGACCGCGGCGTGCAACTGGGCCTCGGCCATCCGATGGGACCGATTACCCTGGCTGATCTGATTGGTCTTGATACATTGCTGGAAATATTGCGGGTGCTGCAAAATGATTTTGGCGATCCCAAATATCGTCCGGCGCCCATATTGTGTAAATATGTCGAGGCCGGCTGGTTGGGTCGCAAGACGGGCAGGGGTTTCTATGATTATTCGGGCGAAGCGCCGGTCCCGACGATGTAGGTGCAAACCCGCTCATCCCGAGCTTTTTTCGAGGGGTGAAGACGAGAATGGAGCAATCGCCCGGTGACAGGATCAGGGCGAACGGATAGAGGATTTTATGTTGTGAGCGACGAAATCAGAGACTTTGAAATTGATATCCCGAAGACCGCATTGGACGATCTGGACATAAGGTTGCGGCATGTGCGCTGGCCTGATCCGGAGCCGGTCGAGGACTGGTCGCAGGGCATTCCGCTCGACTATGTCAAGACGATCGTCGACCATTGGCGGACCAGCTATGACTGGCGGCGCTGTCAGGATGCGCTCAATCAATATTCTCATCATCTGACCGAGATTGACGGTGTCGATATCCACTTCATGCATATCCGCTCTCCGGAAGCGGATGCACGACCGCTGATCATGACGCATGGCTGGCCGGGATCGATCGTAGAGTTCATGGATGTGATTGGTCCGCTGACCGACCCGGTTGCTTATGGCGGCGAGGCGAAAGACGCTTTTCATCTGGTGGTGCCGTCGCTGCCCGGATATGGATTTTCCGGCAAGCCGACCACAACCGGATGGGGCCTGGAAAAAATCGCAAAAGCATGGGACACGCTGATGACCCGGCTAAGCTATGACCGTTATTTCGCGCAAGGCGGCGACTGGGGCGGGATGGTGACCTCCGTAATCGGCGCGCAAAATCTCGGACATTGTGCAGGTGTCCATGTCAATCTCGTGGTCGTTGGTCCGCCATCCGAGGAGATCATGACCAATCCGACGCCGGAAGAGCAGGCATCGCTAGCGCATTTCGTGGTCTATCAGTCGCAGGGCGCGGGCTATGCCGAAATCCAGCGGACCCGGCCGCAGACACTCGGCTATGGTCTGGCCGATTCACCGGTCGGGCAAATGGCCTGGATCATGGAGAAATTCCAGGGCTGGTCCGATGGTGCCAAGGCACCGGATGAAAATTTCGATTGCGATCATTTGCTCGACAATGTGATGATCTATTGGCTCAACAACGCCGGCGCGTCCTCGGCGCGGCTGTACCGCGAAAGTTTCGGCGCGCCCAATATTGATCCGGTCAACATACCCTCCGGGTGCAGCATTTTCCCCAACGAGATCATAACCCCCTCGCGCCGTTGGGCCGAGCAACGGTTCAAGGATTTGCGCCACTGGGGCGAGCCTGAAAATGGCGGTCATTTCGCCGCGATGGAAGTGCCGGAACTGTTCGTGCAGGAAGTGCGCAGCTGTTTCGGAGCGATGGAGCTCTAGCGGCACGTGCTTGCCCTGATCACCCGGCGGCTGATGACGGCGATCCCGACGCTGCTGGTGATCATATTGGCGTCTTTCTTCCTGATGCGGCTGGCACCAGGCGGGCCTTTCGATGGTGAACGTCCGCTGGATCCGGCCACGCAGGCGGCCTTGCAACAGGCTTATGGTCTTGATCGGCCATTGTGGGAGCAGGCGTGGCTCTATGTTTCGCGGCTGGTGCAGGGGGATTTCGGACCATCGCTGGTCTACCGCGACTTTACCGTGTCGGAGCTGATCGCGCAGGGCCTGCCGATTTCGCTGACTCTGGGAGGGCTGGCGATAGTGCTGGCGCTGATGATCGGGGTGACGGCAGGTCTGTTTGCTGCTGTGCGAGCGGGACAGGCGGCAGACAAGACGATCATGATGCTGGCAACGATTGCCACCGCGCTGCCGACCTTTGTCACCGGGCCCGCGCTGGCGCTGTTCTTCGGCCTGTGGCTGGGTTTGCTGCCGGTATCGGGAACTGGTGAGGGTGGTGCCTGGCTGATCATGCCGGTCGTGGCGCTGGCACTGCCGGTGTCGGGAGCCATCGCCAAACTCACCCGCGCCGGACTGGCCAGCGTGCTCAAGCAGGATCATATCCGCACCGCGCGCGCGCGCGGCCTTTCCGAAACCAAAATTCTGTTCAAACACGGACTGCGGCCAGCCCTTGTTCCGGTGGCGAGCTATTTGGGGCCGGCAGCGGCTGGGCTTTTGACCGGGGCGGTCGTGGTCGAAACCGTCTTCGGACTGCCCGGCCTGGGGCGCTATTTCGTCCAGGGTGCGCTCAACCGCGACTATCCGCTCGTGCTTGGCGTGGTTACGCTCTTCGCCGCGCTGATCATATTGTTCAACCTGTTCGCCGACCTGATCTACGGCTGGCTCGACCCCAGAATGCGGGAAGGGTGAAGTTTTGCTGAAACGCCATTTCCCGCTTGTTCTGGTGCTGGCGATTGTGGCGCTGGCGCTATTGCTCCCGTTCCTGCTGCCGTGGAATTATGACCAGATCGACTGGGATGCCGTCCGCGCCCCGGCGTTCAGCGGATCGCATTTTTTCGGTACCGATGAAATTGGCCGGGACCGCCTGGCGCGGCTGGCAGCGGGAACCCGGATCACGCTGATGGTCGCAATGGCCGCGGCGCTGGTCTCGCTGATCGTCGGCATCGCCTGGGGCGCGACCGCGGGCTGGATCGGTGGCAGAGTCGACGAAGCGATGATGCGCGTCGTCGACGGTCTATATGCCCTACCATTCATGTTCATCGTCATCCTGCTGATGGTGGTATTCGGGCGTTCGATCTTGCTGGTGTTCGTCGGTATCGGGCTGGTCGAATGGCTGACCATGGCGCGGGTGGTCCGGGGGCAGGTGATGGCGCTGAAACAGCGGCCCTTCATTCTGGCTGCCGAGGCGGCGGGAACGCCATCGATCGCGATCATCCTGCGCCATATATTGCCGAATATCGCCGGTGTCGCGCTGGCCTATCTGATGCTGACCGTGCCGCAGGTGGTGATGGTCGAGAGCTTCCTTTCTTTCCTTGGTCTGGGTGTGCAGGAACCGCTGACCTCGCTCGGCATATTGGTCAAGGAGGGCGCGGACGACATGGATATGGTGCCGCTCGGTCTGGCGCTGCCCGGCGGTCTGCTGGTGGTGATATTGGTCTGCCTGACGATCGAAGGCGAACGGCTGAGAGACCGCTTTTCATGAGCCTTTATGAAATCCGGAATCTGGCTGTGGACATTGACGGAAAGCGGCTGGTCGAGAATGTCAGCCTGACCGTCGAGCCGGGTCAGTGCACCGCCCTTATCGGTGCATCGGGTTCCGGGAAAAGCCTGACCTGCCTGTCGCCTTTCGGGCTCACCCCCGGTGTCGTTTCCGGTTCTATGATACTGGATGGTATCGATCTGGCGGGCGCCGATGCCCGTCATCTAAGAGATGTTCGCCGTCGGCTCACCGGATTTATATTCCAGCAGCCATTGACCGCGCTGACGCCGCATCTGACGGTCGGCGCGCAATTGCAGGAAGCTACCATGCAGGCCGGTACCGCCCGGCCGTCGCGTCGGGAGCTGGCCCGCAAGCTGGAGCGCGTCGGCCTTTCCCGGGCCGATGAACGGCTCGACCAGTTTCCGCACCGGTTGTCCGGTGGTGAACGCCAGCGGGTGATGATTGCCGCTGCGATCGCCCATAGTCCAAAATTGCTGATCGCGGACGAACCGACCAGTGCACTGGACGCGTCGTTGCGCGCCGAGATCGTAGCCCTGCTTGACGAATTGCGAGCCGAGCAAGGGCTGGGCATGCTGCTGGTCAGCCATGATCTTGCCTCGGTTGAGGGTCATGCCGACCAACTGGTGGTGATGGACAAGGGCCGGGTGGTTGAAATTGGCTCGGCAGGCGCTCTCATCGCCAATCCTGCGGAAGATTATACCAGGCACTTGATCGCCGCGACACCGCGTCTCGACGAGCCATCACCGAAACTTGGCGAGCCTCGTGACCTGTTGCTCGAAACCATAGATGTGGGCGTCGAATTTCAGCGTCCCGGTTGGCGTCGGGGCAAGATTCGTGCCGTGGTGGATGCCAGTATCATATTGCGGCAGAGCGAATCTCTCGCCCTGGTTGGCGGGTCCGGTTCCGGAAAATCAACGCTCGGACGCGCCATTGCCGGTATCGGCCCGGTGACCGAGGGCGAAATATTGTGGCAAGGAGCGCCGCTTCCCGAGCGTCGCAAGCGCAGTCTGGACATGCGCCGGCTGATCCAGCCGGTTTTTCAGGACCCGGTCGCCAGTCTCGATCCGCAATGGCAGGTCATCGACATTGTCACCGAACCGCTGCGCAATCTGCGCCCCGACCTGATGAAAGCCGAATGCCGTGAGATGGCGCAGCAAGCCTTGTCCGCTGTAGACCTGGCGGAGGACTTTCTGACCCGCTTGCCAGCCAGCCTGTCGGGTGGTCAGGCGCAACGGGTTGCGATCGCCCGAGCGATTATTTCTTCCCCACAGCTGCTGGTGCTCGATGAGGCGACATCCGCGCTCGATCCGTTGATCGGAGCGGAAATTCTCGAATTGCTCCTCCGGCTACAGGTGGAGAACGGATTGAGCCTGCTGTTCATCACCCACGACATCGCTGCTGCGCGCCGATTGTGCCACCGCATTGCGGTGATGGAAGAAGGGCGGATTGTCGAAACTGGTGATATGCAGGCTGTGATCGACGATCCCCGGCATCCGGCGACGCAAAAGCTGATCGCAGCCAGTTAAAAAAAAGGCCACCCGGTTGTCCGAGTGGCCCCCTTTTCAGCGTGGCTTTTGTGAATTTAGAACGATACGCCGAGAGTGAAAATAAATGCAGAGTCGGTGAAATCTTTCTGTGCCGGGGAATCATCGGTGTCCGTATAGGCCACTCCCAGTGTCAGATTTTCGGTGATCGCATAATCAACACCCAATGACCAATCAATGTAATTGCTGTCGGTACCCTGCAGGGTACTGAGGAAGCTCTTGCCATCCGAATAGCCCAAATGAGCATTCAAGGTCACCGGAGTGTCGGGGATGCCCGCGCTCAGGTCGGTATACAGATAGATATTATCCTGGTCAGCCAGCGCACTTTGTCCGCTCCACGAATAGGCAGCACCAACGGTGGCTTCAACTGGACCTATGGTAGCCGAAAGCGAGGCATAAGGTTCAAAGAAATCGGTTGCACCGCCGCCAACACCACCGGCGTCGGGGTAGAAATAATACAGCAAGCCAACATCCGCTGAAATGCCGGACGCCAGTTCACCGGACCAGCCACCGTAAATATCAAGTTCAGTGCCACCGGCGAAGTTGATCGAAGAGCCCCAGGTTCCGATATACAAGCCGCTTTCGTGGCCAATATCGATACCGCCTTGAATGGCTACGTCGCCGCCGGATTGAGTGACACCGCGGAAGCGATAGTCAGTTGTGACTGCCGCGTTTCCGGAAATAGTGAAGGCGCTGGAAGATACTTCTGCATCCTGCGCCAATGCTGGTGCGGCCGTGGTGGCCAGCAAGATGGCCGAGAGGCCTACGATAGTTGATTTGGCTTTTCCGCCAAGAATAGCTTTATTGGACGTGCGCATGGAAATCCCTTTCTCGTTAATGCGTATCGCCCCTCCTGATATTGTCACGGCTGTCATTTTATTACGCCAGATGCCCCGAACGCGAACAGTCTCTAAACAACTGCAGGAAAGCTGGTCTATATTATTGCGCTGCACAAGAAAGAAAACGACAGGAAAGGTGACATAATTTCGAAATGTTGCACTTGCGCCACAAAGTGATATTTGGCCGCTTAAAATTTAGGCGGATTTGATTCTGAATGACTAATAAAGCATCATTTCATGCTCCGAACCTTTGTCATTGCAGTTCAATAGCGCAGGTTGGTCTTATTCGGTTGTGGTCGATTCTGCCTCGTCGAGGGACGGTTTCGAGCCAGCTTCGAGCTTGACGGTTGCGTCTGCCGGCATCGACCGGATATGAATGTCGCGCTGGGGGAAGGGAATTTCGACGCCATGTTCCTTGAACAGGTCCCATACCCGTTTCAGGATCGCTGCCTTGAAATTGCCGACCCCAGATTGCGGGTCCTTGATCCAGCAGCGGATTTCAAAATTGACACTATTGTCACCAAATTCCAGCATCCAGACGACCGGTTTCGGGTGGTTGAGCACGCGCGGGACATCGACGCAAGCCTGTTTCATCAGATCAATCGCCTGATCCATGTCGGTATTATAGGACACGCCAACCGGGATACTGATCCGGACATTGGGGCTTGAATAGGACCAGTTTTCCACCTCCCGCGTCATCAGATCCTCATTCGGGATCAAATGCTCTTTGCCTTCGCGGGTGAGAACCGAGACCGCGCGCACGCCGATCTTGTTGACCCAGCCATAAGTATTGCCGACCGCGATCACGTCACCCGGTTTGATCGAACGGTCCATCAGCAAGATGATCCCGGCGATCATATTGCCGATCGTCTTCTGCATGCCGAAACCGATGGCGAGGCCGAAGGCGCCGGAGAAAACGGCGAGAGCGGTAAGATCGATCCCGACCACATCGAGACCAAGAACAAAGGCGCCAGCCAATATGGCGACGGTGGCCAGCTTCTGGCCCAATACCTTTTGTGCGCCGTCCAGCTCGCTGTTGCCGATAATATAAGTCACCAGCTTCATCAGCACACGGGCAACCGCAAGCATGATGACAGCGGTCATCGCCAGAGTAACAATCCAGAGCAGCGAAATCCTTCTCGTGCCGATGCTGAATCCGACTTTGTCCAACGCCAATGTGATCGGTTCGATTCCGCCGACCAATCCCGATCCGATACTGACGAACAGGGCCAGGCCAATGACCGTTCCCAGCCAGTCCGGCATTCGCACGCCGCGGATCAGGTCATTGGCAAACAGGCCGACCGTTATCGCGATGGTGAGGGAAAAGACGACCTGTGCGATCAGGTGCCAGGGATAGAAAGCCAGAAAGATCCCGCATAGGATGAATGTGGTTGCGCGCCGGGTCATGTCGCGGATGCGGCGGCCGGCGAGTTCGCTCTCATAGCCGGCTCTGGCTTCCCAGAGGTGGCGTAGCTTGGGACCAATATATTTGCTGAGATACCAGCCGACGGTCAGCGCTAGCATGACCAAGCCGGCGGCGACCGCTCCCTCAATATATTGGACGTTGCGCGGGGTGTCAGCGGTCAGAGTTTCCAGATATTTGAACGCATTGTCGATCATGACTTTGCACTGTGGTAATGTTCAAAAGCTTTGGCAAGGTCCTCAATCAAATCTTCGGGGTCTTCCAGACCGATGTTCAGTCGCACCAGCGGACCTTTTGCGGTCGATTTGGTTACCGTCCGATGTTTCCCGGGATCGACCGGCAGCGCGAGGCTTTCAAAACCGCCCCAGCTATACCCGATGCCGAACAGCTCCAGCGCATCAATGAAAGCGGCACGGGATTGGTCGTCGCCATCCGATAGTTCGAAAGAAAACAGGCCGGATGACCCGTTGAAATCGCGTTTCCATATCTCGTGACCCGGGCAATCGGGCAGAGCCGGGTGGAAGACCAGGCCCACTTCGGGTCGGGCCTTTAGCCAATGCGCAATTTCCATCGCGCTGGCTTCGTGCTGGCGCAGACGGACGTCCAGTGTTCTTAATCCGCGTGCGGCAAGATAGGCATCATCGGGGGAAACCACCTGGCCCAGTTGCTGCGCGGTGCGCCGGAGAGCAGTCCAATATTTGCTGTGCGTGGTGACCGCGCCCATCATCACGTCGCTATGACCGACGATATATTTGGTGGCAGCGATCATGGCGATATCAACGCCATGTTGCAGAGCTGGGAAAAAGCGGGATGTCGCCCATGTATTGTCGAGCAGAGTGATTATGCCTGCCGCACGAGCTGCCTTGCAGATCGCTGGCACATCCTGAACCTCGAAGGTCAGGCTGCCGGGACTTTCCATCAAAACAGCCTTTGTCTTGGGACCGAACAGGCTGGCGATGTCCGACCCGATCATTGGGTCATAATAGCGCGCTGTGATACCCATGCGTTTGAGAAAGGCGTCAGCAAAGCTGCGGCTCGGGTCGTAGCTGCTGTCCGTGAGCAGGATTTCGTCGCCCGGTTGCAGAACGGCGAGCAGCGAACAGGAAATGGCGGCAACACCGGACGGATAAAGCATGGTCCCGGCTGCGCTGGGCTCCATTTCGGTCAGTGCTTCTGCCAGCGACCATTGAGTCGGAGATCCCCGGCGGCCGTAGAAAAAACGACCGTCGTCGTTGGATTTTAGGCCTTCGCGGAGATGAGCCACATCGTCATATAGATGCGTACTCCCACGCCAGACCGGTGGATTGACCACCGGCCCGGTCCATATTTTTCGGCGACCACCGGTGACCGCCTGTGTAGCGGGCTTTTTTGAACCAGAGTCGCTATTGGCCAACTAAAGTTCCAGCAGCGCCAGCATTTTCAGGCGGTTTCTTTCGGGGTGTCGGCATCTGCGCCCCATTCGGCCCAGCTGCCGTCGTAGAGAGCGGTTTTTTCAGCACCTGCGAGCGTTGCGGCAAAGGATACAACGGCAGCCGTAATCCCTGATCCACAGGTCGTGACAAGCGGTTTGGAGAGATCAACGCCAGCGTCGCTGAAGATCGCCTTGATTTCGTCACTGTCTTTCCATGTTCCGTCAGCGTTGAAGAATTTGCTGTGCGGAATATTGGTCGAGCCCGGGATATGGCCAGACGCTGCGTTGCCGCGAAGGTCGGGTGTTTCGCCGCTAAACCGGTCGGCCGGTCGTGCGTCGACAACCTGCTCGGCCTTGCTGTGCAGATTGGCGAGCATATCCGCCTTGGTGCGAACGTCCTTGTCATCTTTCCAGACCGTGAAATGGCGGTGGCGCAGGGCTTCCTTGCCGGTTTCAAGCGGGCGTCCCTCGGCTTTCCATTTGGCGATGCCGCCATCGAGAATGGCGACTTCATGGGCGCCAAAAATGGTCAGCATCCACCACGCGCGCGCTGCTGTTTTGAACGGACTGTCATCGTAAAGCACCACACGGCTGCCATCGCCCAGACCGAGCGATTGCATCCGGCTGGCAAATTTTTCCGCCGGCGGGAGCATGTTTTCGACCGGATTGTTGCTGTCGGTCAATTCACTGAGGTCCATGAAGACCGCGCCCGGGATATGGCCTGCTTCATATTCGGCTGCCGGATTGCGTCCGGCATCGGGCATGAATTTTGTCGCATCGACGATGCGTAAATCCGATGCGCCCAGTTCATTGGCCAGCCAGTCGGTCGTTACCAGCAATTCCATATTCAGCTCCTCATGCTCGCAAGTATTTGCGCTATTCATCTCGCCGTCTAGCGATTCGATTTCAGGCCGTCGAGGCTATAACGCATTGTCCCACGAATCCACCGCTTATGTGGTTTTTGTGCATTTGACTGGCTTCACAAAGCGTCGAGAAAGGATTTGGCTTGCGAGCGGATTTGATTGCGGGCGTCCGGGTCCATCTTGTCCCATATGCGATAGGGCATGGCGAGCCGGTTATTGTCCTGCAACTTGTTCTGATTGCGATCAAGAAAATCCCAGTAGAGCGCGTTGAATGGACAGGCGTCCTCGCCGGTACGTTGTTTCACATCATAGCGGCAGTGCTGGCAATAGTCCGACATCTTGTTGATATAGTTGCCCGATGACGCATAGGGTTTGGAGGCGATGATCCCGCCGTCGGCGAACAGGCTCATGCCAAGCGTATTGGGCAGCTCCACCCATTCATAGGCATCGGCATAGACTTCGAGATACCAGCGGTGCACGGCCTGCGGATCAATCCCGGCGATCAGGGCAAAATTGCCGGTAATCATCAGCCGCTGGATGTGATGGGCATAGGCGAAATCGAGCGTTTGGCCGATTGCCTCTGAAAGGCAAAGCATGTCGGTTTCACCCGTATAATAAAAATCCGGGAGCGGCCGGTCGGCGTTCAGGAAATTGCGCTCGACATAGTCCGGGCCCTCGCGCCAATAAATCCCGCGTATATATTCGCGCCAGCCGATAATTTGCCGGATAAAACCTTCCGCCGCGTTCAGCGGGACCTTGCCCTCACGATATTTTTCTTCGACTTCACGGCACAGGTCGAGCGGGTCGAGCAGTCCGGAATTGATATAGGGCGACAATATTGAGTGCCACAGAAACGGCTCGCCGGTCAGCATGGCATCCTGATAATCGCCAAATCTGGGCAAGGCCTCATCGAGAAACTGTTGTTTTTGCCGCATTGCTTCCTCGTGCGTGACGGCAAAATGGAAATGTTCCAGCGAACCTGGATGATGCGAAAATCGCCTGCCGACGAGATCCAGGACTTCGCCCGTCACATCATCGGCCAGAAACCGGATCGGTTGCGGGATCCGCTCCCTGCCTTTGGCAGGCTTTCGATTGTCGCTGTCATAATTCCACTTGCCGCCCTCTGGCTTGCCCTTGTCGTCAAGCAGCAGTCTGGTTTTGCGCCGCATCTCGCGGTAGAAAAATTCCATCCGGATCTGCTTTTTCCCTTCCGCCCAGTCGTCGAAATCCTGATGCGTGGCGAGGAACCGGCTATCGGGACAGATGGTGACGGGTGTGCCGAACTTCTCTTCCCAGTTTTCGATCATCGCCATCACTCGCCACTCGCCCGGCTCGGTGACCCGGATCGCCCCGATGTCGTGTCGTTCGATTGCCCGGGCAATCTCGCCGGTAAAGCTACCGCTATTGTCGGAATCATCCAGCTCGATATAATCGACCGACCAGCCGCGATCTTGCAAGGCTCTGGCATGATGGCGCATGGCCGAGAGGATATAGGCGATCTTGGCCTTGTGGTGGCGGACATAGCCGGTTTCCTCACCCAGCTCGGCCATCAGGATGATGCAGTCATCCGGCTTTTGCTGGTCCAGCGAAGAAATATCCGGCGAAAGCTGGTCGCCAAATATGGGTATCAGGGTTTTTCTTGTCATGGATCGTTGATCGCACGAACCGATGGATTGTTCGAGACGTGCTTTCGGGCAGTGCCGGAGGCGAAGCGCGTCGCGGCAGGTGATGACATATCTCCTTCCGTGCAGTAAACATGCCGCATGACCAAAGATGATTCCGACAAACCGATTCCGCGCTTTCTCGGGCGGGACGCTCCGCTTCCCGCTTCTCCCGAAGCGGCGATACTCGACTATGTGCCCAATCCTCGCGCCGGCGAGCTCTATCTCGCGCGCTTCGCGGTGCCGGAATTCACGTCGCTGTGCCCGGTAACCAGCCAGCCGGATTTTGCCCATCTGGTCATTGATTATGCACCGGATCAGAGCATCGTTGAATCCAAGTCGCTCAAGCTGTTTCTCGGATCGTTCCGTAACCATGCTGCCTTTCACGAAGATTGCACGGTCGGAATCGGCCGGCGCCTGTTCGATGAAATGCAGCCCAAATGGCTCCGAATCGGCGGCTATTGGTATCCGCGCGGCGGGATTCCCATTGATGTTTTCTGGCAATCGGGCGAGCCGCCCAAAGGCCTGTGGGTGCCGGATCAGGGCGTGGCACCCTATCGGGGCCGCGGCTGATGACGCATAAATTATACGCCGCACCGCTTTCGCTCTATTCCGGCAAGGCGCGGGCCTATCTGGATTGGAAGGGCATTGATTACCAAGAAATACTGTCTTCCGGCGCGGTTTATAAGGATATTATCATCCCCAAAGTGGGGCGACCGGTCATTCCGGTACTGGATACCGATGACGGCCAGACCATTCAGGACACGACCTGCATTATCGATCATTTTGAAGCTACGGTCGCTGGCCCTTCGATCTATCCTGACACGCCGAAACAAAGGCTTACCGCGTTACTATTGGAAACATATGGTGATGAATGGCTGGTGATTCCGGCGATGCACTATCGCTGGAATTATAATGAAGAGTGGGTCTACGGAGAATTTGGCGCCACTGCAGCGCCCGATGCCAGCAAGCAAGAACAGCTGGCGATCGGAAGGGAACGGGGTGCCAGCTTTAAAGGCTTCTGCTCGATTCTAGGCATCAACCCGCAAACCATCCCGGCAATCGAAGTGAGCTATGAGGCGTTGCTTGCCGATCTTGACGCCCATTTTGCGGTTCATGATTATCTGCTGGGCTCTCGCCCTTCGATTGGTGATTATGGCTTGATCGGACCGCTTTACGCCCATCTCTACCGGGACCCGGCATCGGGCGAGATCATGAAGCGTTTGGCCCCGCGCGTTGCCGCCTGGGTTGAACGAATGGTGGATGTCAAATCGCCGCTTTTGGGCGAATTTCTGCCCGATGATGAAGTTCCGCAAACCCTGATACCGGTGCTTGAGCGGATGATGGGGGAGCAGATGCCGTTCCTGCAGACCAGCGCCGATATGCTGGCGGCCTGGTCTGCGACCAATCCCGACGCGGAATTGCCCCGTGCGGTTGGTATGGCCGCATTTACTGTTGAAGGCATAGAGGGGCAGCGAATCGCGTCTCCGTTCAGCCTGTGGATGTTGCAACGGGCGCTGGAATATTATTGGCAATTGGAAGATGCCGATAAATCAGCTGCGGATGAATTTTTGTCGACGATCAAAGGCACATTGATGTTTCGGAATTTTGCTTTGAAACGGCCCCTGGCGTTCGAAAACTTCAAGCTGGGGCAGCGCTAATAGGCAAAGCCAGCCCAAAACTGGAGCAATTCCCTACTTTGCCCTATCAATCGGCCACCGGCATTCTTATATATTAACGATATGAGCAGTATTTCACACCATCACAGCATTGCCATCGAGGCATCCGACATTGATTTCATGGGACATGTCAACAATGCCAATTATCTGACGTGGGTGCAGGATGCTGTGGTCGCGCATTGGCAGAAATTTGCGCCTTCCGAAGCGGTCGCAGCCCATCTCTGGGTGGCGATCAAACATGAGATTATCTACCGCAAACCGGCTTTTCTGAACGATGATGTGATCGCCGAAGTATTGCTGGAAAAAGTACACGGGGCGCGGGCATTTTACAGCACGATCATTCGTCGCGGCGAAGAGGTGCTGGCCGAAGTGCAGTCGAGCTGGTGCTGTATCGATGCCGACACCTTGCGCCCAACCCGCTTGGCAAAAGATATCGTCGCTCGATTTTTCAGTTAAAATATTGAAGCGGTTGAATTTGTTGGCGCAGCAATAACAAGCTGCTGAGCCGGCTATCAGCGCATCAGACCACCAATCAGATTGCGGACAAAGCGTCCGGCAACCGGCCCGGCGAGATCCGTAACCACCGAACCGACAGCAGAGGTCACGCCTGACTGCACCGGATTTGCCCGAGATTTTTTGCCCAGCATTGTGGAGGCGGCCATGCCGGCTGCGGATCCTGCCGCGACCTTGGCGCCGCGACTGAACGCCTTCTCCCAGATGCTTTTGCTCTTCCGCGGCTGTTTGCGGACCTCTTCCTCGCCTTTTTCGTCGACTTCTTGCGCGGTTGCCGTGGCGTCGATCACCTTCTGCGCGAGTATTTCCTCGGCGCTGTGCCGGTCGATCGCTTCATCATATTTGTCTTCATAGGGCGAGATAGAATTGATGATCGCGCGTTCCTTGGCCGAAACCGGACCAAGGCGCGATCGCGGCGGCTTGATCAGGGTCCGCTGGACAATCGAGGGCGCACCATCTTCCAGCAGGGTCGAGACCAAAGCTTCGCCCACGCGCAATTCGGTAATGGCTTGCTCGACATCAAGATCGGGGTTGATGCGAAACGTGTCGGCTGCCGCCTTGATTGCCTTTTTGTCGCGCGGGGTAAAGGCGCGCAGGGCGTGCTGCACCCGGTTGCCGAGCTGGCCGGCAACCTCCTGGGGTATGTCGACCGGGTTCTGGGTGACGAAAAACACACCGACGCCCTTGGACCGGATCAGGCGCACGACCTGTTTGATCTTGTCTTCCAGTGCCTTGGGTGCATCGTCAAACAGCAGATGGGCTTCGTCGAAAAAGAAAACCAGCTTCGGTTTCTCCGGATCGCCGACTTCCGGCAATGTTTCGAACAGCTCGGCGAGCAGCCAAAGCAGGAAGGTCGCATAGAGTTTCGGGCTGCGCATCAGCTGATCGGCGGCGAGGACATTGATATAGCCGCGACCCTGATCGTCGCATTTGATGAAATCATCAATTTCCAGCGCTGGTTCGCCGAAAAACTGGCCGGCGCCCTGGCTGTCGAGCTGCAGCAACTGGCGCTGGATCGTGCCGACGCTGGCCTTGGTCACATTGCCATATTTGGCGGATAGTTGCTTTGCGTTTTCCGCCGTATAGGCGAGCATCGACTGCAGATCATCGAGGTTCAGTAGCAGCAATCCCTCTTCATCGGCAAAACGGAAGACGATATTGAGCACGCCTTCCTGCGTCTCGTTCAGGTCCATCAGGCGCGCGAGCAGCAATGGTCCCATTTCACTGATCGTGGTGCGGATGGGGTGGCCCTGCTTGCCATAAAGGTCCCAGAATATTGCCGGATTGTCGGAATAGGCATAATCGTCCATCCCCAGTTCTTTGGCGCGTGCTTCCAGCTTGTCAGCATGTTTGAATTGCGGTGATCCTGCCATCGAAATGCCCGCCAGGTCGCCTTTCACATCGGCGACAAAGACCGGCACGCCATTGGCGGAAAAGCTCTCGGCCAGTCCCTGCAGGGTGACCGTTTTGCCAGTGCCGGTAGCCCCTGCGATCAGGCCGTGGCGGTTGGCGCGAGACAGGTTGAGGCTTTGCTGTTCACCACCGCCCAGTCCGAGAAAAATTTCTGTTGCATCGGCCACCGGCGGTTCCCCTCAATCATGTTGCAATCAAACGTCATAGCTTGACGCAAAAAAAAGGCCGACGTCAAGCGCCGGCCATTTTCTGTTACACGTGTTTAACTGCGTTTAGCTTTCCTGCAGGCGAACCGCGACAAATTGCGGATCGCGAGCGCCGCGACGAACCTGCAGTAGCACCGCTTCGCGGTTCGCGCGTTTCGCGCTGTTGATCGCACTATCCAGATCAGATGCGGTGGTCACTGGCTGTCGGTTGACACTGGTGATCAGATATCCGCGCTTGATCCCCTTCTGGGCGGCATCGCTGTTTGGATTGACCGTCGACACGACGACGCCCTTTTGCGTCGATGCAACACCAATCTGCCGCGCGATAGCGGGCGTCAGATCGACAACGGACAATCCCAGAGCTTCGGCGGTTGCCTGTGCACTGACACCATTATCATCCTGACCCATGGCATTGCCTTCGGCATCCGGGTCGAACGAATTGCCGGCCAGTTCCTCTTCAGACGGACGTTTGCCAAGCTTGGCATTGACCTTGATCGTTTTGCCATTGCGAATCAGTTCGATCGGAACATCAGTGCCGATGGGAAGATTGGTCACCAGATAGGACAAGGTCTGGTCGGGGGTGACCGTCTTGCCGTTCACTTTGGTGATCACGTCACCCGCCTGAATGCCGGCTTTTGCGGCCGCTTCATTGGGCTCGACCCGCTGGACAAATTCACCGAGGTTTTTCTCCAAACCGAGCGAGTCCGCCAGATCTTCCGAAAGCGCGCTGATCTGCACGCCGAGATAGCCGCGCTCGATCGTCTGTCCCTTTTTCAGCGTTTCGACAATCGGTGCCGCCACTTCTGCGGGAATGGCAAAGCCGATGCCGACGTTGCCGCCGGTCGGGGAAATAATCGCATTGTTGATGCCGATGACATTGCCGTTGAGATCGAACATCGGGCCACCGCTATTGCCGCGGTTGATCGATGCATCGGTCTGGAGGAAGCGATCATAGGCGCCGCCTTGACCCGTATTCCTGTGGATTGCCGATAATATGCCCGTGGTCACAGTTCCGCCAAGGCCGAATGGATTGCCAATGGCAATAACCCAGTCGCCAACCCGGGCGCCGGTGCTGTCGCCGAACTTGACAAATGGCAGGGGCTTGTCTGCTTTGATCTTCAGCACCGCTATATCCGATGCCGCGTCGCGGCCGACGAGTTCGGCTATATATTCGGTGCGATCCGGCATGATCACGGTGATTGATTCGATGGTCGCGTTGCGATCGCCCGGTGCAACAACATGGTTGTTGGTCACGATATAGCCATCTGCCGAAATGATGAATCCGGATCCCAGCGATTGGGCCTCGCGGGTTTGTTCACTACCGCCGCCGCCTTGGCGGTTGCCGAACAGCCCGTCAAAAGGTGTGCCCGCAAACGGATTATTATTGCTCACACGGACGCGCTGGGTGGTCGAGATATTGACCACGGCAGGCTGTAATTGTTCGGTCAGGTCTGCGAAGCTCATCGGCGCGCCTGAGCGCGGAACGACGTTGCGCATCACCGAGCTGTCATTGGCGGCGGTTTGTGCTCCAGCCGGGCCAATGCCCGCCAAGGTTGCTGCACTGCCGGCCAAAAGCAAAGCTGCTGAAATTCCGTAAGCGTAACGCACTATTATCTTCCTCTCAAATTTCCGGCGGAACAAATGGATTTCTGCCGCCAGATCCGTTCAAAATCGCAGAAACAATGGCGCAATTTTCATGAACGGAAATTGAATATTCGCATATTTGTTCGCCGAGCTTGATCGCAGAACTGCGGGATATGCCCGATGCCAGTATATTTGGGTGCGACCAAAGTGTTTCGCAAGCTGGAATTCGCTGTTTGTCGGAAAAAAATTGGCTTGGTGGAGAAAAGATGACATTTGTAGTCGAATGCCTTTGTCGGAGCTTTCGCAAACGCTAAAACTCAAACGGACCGTCGGATGCAAATTGTGGTTTCCCGGAAAACCCCAAGGCATCATTGGCCAATTGCGTGTCGAAAAATTCGTGGACTGAGGCGATTTTCTCCGCTCGAAACGAGAATATATGCGCATAGCGCTGGTCATAGCGTTGACCGTTTCGGGTCACGCCGCTGGCTTCCATGATGGCGGTTGCCCCGTCCGGCCCGTCGTTCATCACCCGCCATTTTACCGCGAACTGGAACTGCTCGAAATCCAGCGCCTCGAACACGGCGGGCAGAACCTGTTTCAGCGCGGCAAAGCTCTCGTACCGCCCCGAGATGATCGTGTTTCCTGACACGTTATACACGACATCCGGGTGATGCAGCGCTTCAAAGCCCGCAATGTCCATGGTGGACAAAGCGGTATAATAGGCGTCAACAATCGCGCGGTTGGTATTCAAAGCGCCTTACTTGCCCCGGAACTGGCGCAAATATTCATTGTCAGGCGAAAGCACGAATGAGCTCTGCGGATCATTCGGACCGCCGCCCTGGAATGTCGTTTCATAGCTCTTCATGGCGCGATAGAAATCATAGAATTCCGCATCCTTGCCAAAGCTCTCGGCATAGGTCCGCGCAGCGCTGGCATCGGCTTCGGCGCGAATGATCTGCGCCTGCTTTGCTCCTTGGGCCCGAATCGTCCGCGCTTCCTGATCGCGCGCTGTCCGCATTCTTTGATAGGCGCTGTCGAGCGGCGTGCCATCGGGCAAGTCGGCGCGCTTGATGCGCACGTCGACAATCTCCGCACCATATTGGCGCGCAACCCGGTTCAGACCTGCCTGGATATTGTCCATCACCTGACCACGTTCCGGGCTAAGCAAGGCGGCAAACGGACGCTTGCCGAGTTCGTTTCTCAGAGCCGAGCCCAATATTGGCCGGAGTTCTTCCGATACCCGTTCTTCGCTGCCGGCTGCGATATACATGCGCAGCGGATCGGTGATCCGGAACCGGGCAAAAGCATCAACCTGCAGACGAAGCTGGTCGGTGGACAGCACTTGCTGCTGCTCCATCTCGACATCGCGGATGCGTTTGTCGATCCATACGATCTGCTCAAAAAATGGTATTTTTGCGATCAGACCGGCGCCGGTTTCACCAAAAGCTTCGCCAGCCTGGTAGCGGTTGACGATTCGCTTGGGTTCGCCAAGCTGGACTACGACGCCTTGCCGGGTTTCCGGCACGATGACGATGGTGTTGAGCAAGATGAACAGCCCGGCGATGATGATCACGCCAAGCGCAACGGGATTTTTAAATATCTGTCCCATTATTTGCCCTCCACGGTTGTAATCGCGGGTTGCTGCGCGCGTTTTTTCAATTCCGGCAAGGCCAGATAAGGCGTAACGCCCTTCACTTCGACGACCGTCTTGTCGACCTTGGACAATACACGCTCCATTGTTTCATAATACATCCGCTGTCGCGTCACTGTCGGAGCAAGTCGATATTCCTCATAGACCTTGTCAAAGGCGGCAGATTCGCCCTGAGCCTGCGCGGTTAGCTGTTGCGCATAAGCACGGGCTTCGTTGAGATAGGTCTGCGCTGTCTGCTGAGCGGCGGACACTTCCTTAAACGCATCGTTGACCGCAGCCGGGGGATCCGCTTTCTTGATGGCAATACCGCGAATGACAACGCCAGCGCCGTAGCCATCGAGCAATTGTTGCATATTCTGTTCCACCTGCTGTTCGATTTCGGTCCGCTCGGAACCAATCGTATCATCCAGCGTGAAATTCGCTACCGCTGCCCGCATCGCCGATTCGGCGACTTCCTTGATCGTTTCTTCCGGTTCGGCGATCTGGAAAAGGAAAAGCTCTGGCGCCTTGATGTTCCAACGCACCGAATAGGCAAGGTCGACGATATTCTGATCGCCGGTGAGAATAAGCTTTTCGGTCTCTCCTTCGGGAATGTCGATCGTCCGGATGTCTTCGACGTCAAGCTTCGTTACCTGTTCCAGCGGAGTGGGAAGCGAAAAGTGCAGGCCGGGTTGCAAGGTCCGCGAATAGGAACCTAAAAATGTTACCACACCGCGTTCCTGTGGGCTGACACGATGGATACTGGTCAGCAATACCCAGAGGATGACAAAGCCAATGGCCATGAGGGGCCACCAGGATCGGCCGCCCGGGCCCTTGGGAATGCCGCCCCTGAAACCGCCGCCGGTGCCTCTTTTAAAAAGTTCTTCAAGCGAACTGGCACCCTTGCGTCCGCCGCCCGAAGGCGCACCGGGAGGGTTGCCCCATGGGTTGCGCGGACCGCCGCCATTTCCACCATCGTTGCCGTTGTCACCATTATTGCCCCAGGGGCCGGCCATGTTCAATATTCCGCCCAAAACTGATTTGCGGCGCGCTGTGCTGTTAATATTATCATTCATATATTCTGTATAGGTAGCACGCGGCCAGAAAAACAGTGTCAATCCGAGAAAAGTGTAACTATGTCGATCGAATGACCGATATTTCCACAATCGAAGCAGCGCTTGACGGTGTTGCCAAGGGCCGTTTTAGCGCCGTAAAATTTGCGCAAGGCCGTATCACTCTAGTGCTCAACGTTGGCGGGCTGGATGTGCGTGAGCGCGGCCAGATCGAAATTGCCGTTAAAGGCAGTCTGCTGGCATTGGACGGCGTCGAGAAAGTCGATGTCGCGATGACGGCCGAGAAAGTCGAGCGGCGCCTGATCGCCGTCGCCAGCGGCAAGGGCGGTGTCGGCAAGTCAACACTTTCTGCCAATCTGGCGATTGCCATGCAGCGTATGGGCCGCAAGGTCGGGATGGTGGACGCCGATATATATGGTCCGTCCCAGCCCCGACTGCTCCACTGCGAGGGACGGCGGCCCGAGGCCGAAGGCAAGCAGCTGATCCCGGTGCCCAACGATTATGATGTGCCGGTATTGTCCATGGGCCATCTGGCGAAACCCGGCCAGGCGATCGCCTGGCGCGGGCCGATGGCGGGCAAGGCGCTAGAGCAATTGATCGACGCACATTGGGGCGATGTCGAGGAGCTGATCGTCGATATGCCGCCCGGCACCGGTGATGTGCAACTGTCGATGATGCAAAATCACAAGCCGGTTGGCGCGGTGATCGTCTCGACACCGCAAGATCTGGCGCTGATGGATGCAACCCGGGCGGTTGATCTGTTCAATCAGGCCAAGATTCCGATCATCGGCATGGTCGAGAATATGGCGGGCTATCAATGTCCGCATTGCGGCGAGGTCAGCGATCCTTTCGGCGCCGGTGGCGCTGAAGCCGCTGCGAAGACGATGGGCATGCCTTTTCTCGGTCGAATCCCGCTGGACATAGAGATTCGCAAGTCCAGCGATGGCGGCACACCGCCAGCTTGTTCCGACGATGTGCACGGGCAGGCTTTCCGTGATATTGGCAAAAAGCTCGCGACATGGTTGGATAACCAATAGCCGGAAGGGAAGGGCGTCATGCTGCTGGAAAGCGATCAGGAAATAGCCGCCTTGCTGACGTCGACACGGCGAATCGCTCTGGTCGGCGCATCGGCCAGATCCGAGCGTGCCAGCAACCGGATATTCAAATTTCTGCTCGAGCAGCGCTATGATGTGACGCCGGTCAATCCCGTTCTTGCCGGACAGATGTTACACGGTGTGCCGGTGACTGAATCTCTGAGGGACATTGAAGGCGACATCGATATGGTCGATATCTTCCGCAACAGCGCAGCCGCTGGTGATGTCGTCGACGAGGCGATTGCGATTGGCGCCAAATCGGTGTGGATGCAGCTTGGTGTCATCAATGATTCGGCGGCCCGGCGCGCAATCGACGCGGGTCTGAAAGTCGTCATGGATCGTTGCCCGAAAATCGACATTCCCCGCCTGGGCCTGTTAAAGTAACCCGATGGTGGCAGAACCTGACATCGAGCAGCCCGAGAATGCATCCACCGGGTTGAATCGCCGCAAATTCCTGATCGGAAGCGGCGCCGTGGGCGGCCTGGTGGTCGCCTGGGCGCTTTGGCCGCGCAGCTATGAGCCCAATGTCGCAGCGACCGAGAATGAAGAGGTTTTTGGCGCTTTTCTGAAAATTTCCGAAGATGGGCAGGTCACGGTGGTCGTGCCGCAAAGCGAGATGGGGCAGGGTGTCTATACCGTCCTGCCGCAAATCCTCGCCGACGAACTGGGCGCAGACTGGCGCACGGTCGCGGTTGAACCGGCGCCGATCAATCCACTTTACAGCAACAGCCTGCTGGCCGAGCAGTGGGCAGAAACGCTGATGCCCGCAGGCACCGAAAAATTGGCCGAAAATGCCGCCGTCCGATGGGTCGTGCAGAATGTCGCAATCCGCGAGCAGTTCATGGTCACGGCCGATTCCACATCTATTCCCGCTTTCGCCGAAAGTTTCCGCGGAGCGGGTGCGGCGGCACGCGTATTGCTGACCAAGGCAGCGGCGGCCAGATGGGACGTCGCCTGGGAAATCTGCACGGTCGAAAATGGCATTATCTCGAACGGCGACAAGAAACTGCGGTTCGGCGAACTGGTTCGCGATGCCGTCACCCAGAATTTGCCCGATCCGGTGCCGCTCCGGCCGGCCGGTGCAGGCAATCTGATCGGACAGGATGTTCCGCGCCTTGATCTGCCCAGCAAACTAGATGGTTCTGCCAATTTTGCCGGCGACATCAGGCTGCCGGACATGGTGTTTGCGGCGATAAGGCAAGGGCCGATCGGCGATACAAGGTTGAAATCCTTCAAACGCAGCGGAGCCAGCAAGATCACCGGCTTTATCGACATTGTCGAACGCGAGAAATGGATTGCGGCGGTCGCCACAAACTGGTGGGCCGCCAACCGGGCATTGGACAGTATGAGTCCGGTTTTCGAAACCAGAGGATTTCTGGCCGATAGCGACAAGATCGACACGGCCTTGCGGGCGGCGCTGGACGACGGACCGGGAATTCGCTTCCTGTCGCGCGGCGACACCAATGGCGTGTTTGACAAGGAAAATTCGTTTCAGGCCCGCTATCACGCGGATGCCGCGCTGCATGCACCGATCGAGACGCGGACGGCTACGGCAGAATATAAGGATGGCGGACTGGAACTCTGGATGGCCACTCAGGCGCCGGTTGCGGCGGTGCAGGCGGCGGCCAATATGTTGAATATCAGTCAGGATCGGGTGACGCTTTATCCGATGCTGAGTGGCGGGTCATTCGACCGCAATCTCGATAATGATATCGCCGGCCAGGTCGCGGTGATCGCCAAGAAAATGGGCAGGCCGGTTCAGCTGGTCTGGTCCCGCGCCGAAGATCTGATGCACGATCATTACCGGGCACCCAGCCAAGCGCGGCTTGATGCGGCCATGGCAAAGGCGGGGCGGATCGAGGCGATGCAGATCAAAATCGCCGCGCCACCATCCGCGCGGGAACAGGCCAGACGGCTGTTCGACGGCATGGACAATGTCGAAGCGATGCGATCCTCGATCGGGGAAGCCGATATCAAGGCGATAGCCGGTCTGGATATACCCTATGATATTCCCAATCTGACCGTCGATCACCATAGCGCCTTTGTCGGCGTGCCGACCGGAAACTGGCGCAGCAACGCCCATAGCAGCAATATTTTCTATCTCGAATCGTTCATCGATGAGCTGGCTGCCAAGGCCGGCATAGAGCCCCTGTCCTTCCGCATGCAGATGATGAACAACCAGCCAAGACTGGCCCGCTGCCTGACCGGCGTGGCCGCGATGGCCGGATGGGATGGTGGCCTGGATCGCAGCGGCCAGGGCCTGGCCTGCCACAGCATGCGCGGTGGCTATATTGCGGTCATCGCCAGCGCAAGCCGAGGGGCCAGTGGCATGGAAGTTCGCCGCATTTCGGCAACCGTCGACATCGGCCGGATCATTCATCCCGATATCGCCCGGCAGCAAATTGAAGGCGGCATCATATTCGGACTGGCGATGGCGCTGGGCAGCGCGACCCGATTTCAAAAGGGGCTGCCAACGGCAAAGCGGCTGCGCGATCTGTCCTTGCCGCGGTTGGCTGAAATTCCACCAATCCAGATCGAATTTATCAGAAGCGAGGAAGAGCCAGTGGGTTACGAAGAACTTGGTGTTCCGGCGGTCGCTCCTGCTGTTGCCAATGCATTATTCTCAGCAACCGGCCTCCGGCTCCGGCAATTACCACTTTTCGGGGAAGTATCATGAATCATGCGTGAAACAGGACCATTGCCAAAGGATCATCCGCCGGTTGCGGCGAAGAAAATCGGCGTTTTGCTGGTCAATCTGGGCACGCCCGATGCACCGGACAAGCAGGCGGTCAAACGCTATCTCAAGGAGTTTCTGTCGGACAAAAGGGTGGTCGAGATTCCCTCGATCATCTGGCAGCCGATTTTGCGTGGCGTGATTCTCAACACCCGTCCGGCAAAATCCGCTGAAGCCTATCGTCTGGTCTGGACCGAAGACGGTTCGCCGCTGGCTTTCTACACAAGAAAGCAGGCCGACAAGCTCGCCGGTAAAATCGATAATGTGATGGTCGACTGGGCGATGCGCTACGGCAATCCGAGCATCACTTCCCGGTTGAATGAAATGAAAGCGGCGGGTTGCGATCGCATATTGATCGCGCCGCTCTACCCGCAATATAGTGGCGCCACCACTGCCAGCGTGCATGATGCGGTGTTTGACGCGATTGCCGCGATGCGCTGGCAACCGGCGATCCGGCTGCTGCCGGCCTATCATGATGACCCAGCCTATATCGATGCGCTGGCGGCCAGCCTGGAACGCGATATTGCCGCACTCGATTTTGAACCGGATGCGATTGTTGCCAGTTTCCATGGCATGCCGCAACGCACACTGGAACTGGGCGATCCCTATCATTGCCATTGTCAGAAGACCGCCCGGCTGCTGTCCGAGAAAATGGGCAAGGAACTGGTGGTCGCCTTCCAGTCGCGCTTTGGCCGGGCGAAATGGCTCGGGCCCCCAACCGATGAAGTGCTGGAGTCTCTGCCCGGACAGGGAAAGAAGAATATCGCGATTTTTGCGCCGGGATTTTCCAGCGATTGCCTGGAAACCTGCGAGGAACTGGCGATCAGGGGCAAGGAGCAATTTGAAGCCGGCGGCGGCGAAAAATTTGCCTATCTACCTTGCCTGAATGACAGCGATATCAGCATCAGCATGCTAGAAAAACTGGTGCGGCGGGAATTGTCCGGGTGGATCTAGAGAAGCCCGAAACCTTCCATCCGCCGGTCAAGCGCAGCATCACGATTGCCGGGCATCAGACATCGATTTCCCTGGAACCTTTGTTTTGGGATATGCTGAAAGCGGCTTCCGATGTTCGCGGTCTGCCGCTCAACGCATTGGTTGCCCGGATCGACGTTGAGCGGATCGCAGCGGCACAGCCGCCGGGTCTTGCCACTGCCATACGCTTGTGGCTCACCAATGATCTGCTTGGAAAAACGCTTCAAGACGACTAAGGGACGCCCATGAACGCGACCCTTCTTGTTATGACCGGCGGTGCAATTGGCGCTGCCGGGCGATATCATCTTGGTCGGCTGGTATTCCACTTGGGTGGCATGGGCTTTCCTTATGGAACCTTGGTGGCCAATGTGACCGGCGGCTTTCTGATGGGCGTGCTGGCTGGTGTGCTGGCCCGCAGCAATTTTGTCGATGAGCCTTGGCGGCTTCTGCTTGGCGTTGGCCTGCTGGGCGGTTTTACAACCTTTTCGGCCTTTAGTTTGGAAGTACTCAATATGATCGAGCGAAGCCAATGGGGCACCGCAATCGGTTACGCGCTGCTCTCAGTCATCGGTTCGGTGCTGGCATTATTTGCTGGCCTTGTGACGATTAGGGCGCTGGCATGAGCGGTTTTGATCCCACCGCTGAAAGCGGCTCCGAAGAAGAAGAACCCCAGGGTTCGGCGAAAGAGCAGATGCAGGCGCTGAAGACACTCGATGTCCGGCAGTTCACGATATCTGCCGATGATGATGATATCCGCGTGGACCGCTGGTTCAAGCGGCATATGGACGATGTGCCGTTCAACATTGTTTCGCGCTGGGCGCGGACTGGGCAGTTGCGGGTGGATGGCAAACGGGTATCACCCGGCGATCGCCTTCAGGCCGGGCAGATATTGCGCGTACCGCCGCAGGAAATCGAACGGCCGGGCCGCGTGGCAAAAGCCAAGACGGACCTGTCGCAGGATCAGATCGATTTTGTCCGGGAAATGGTGATTCACAAAGACAAGGCCGCGATCGTCGTCAACAAGCCTCCGGGCCTGGCGACTCAGGGCGGCAGCAAAACGACAACCCATCTCGACGGTCTGCTCGACGGGCTGACCTATGACGGGAAATCACGGCCGAAGCTGGTTCACCGACTCGACAAGGACACCAGCGGGGTGATCCTGCTGGCGCGCTCGCCGGGGGCAGCTGCCTTTTTCTCCAAGCGCTTTTCTGGCCGCGACGTGCGCAAGGTCTATTGGGCGATTGTCATGGGCGTGCCGGAAATTGCCGATGGCGTGATTGACTTGCCGCTTTCGAAGCAGCCGGGTTCCGGCGGCGAGAAAATGCATGTCGATGAAGAAAATGGCCAGTCGGCCAAAACGCGCTACCGAATTATCGAACGGGCCGGCAACCGCGCTTGCTGGGTCGAATTGCAGCCCCATACCGGACGCACCCATCAGTTGCGTGTGCATATGGCGGCGATTGGCCACCCGATTGTTGGCGACGGCAAATATGGCGGCAAGGATGCGTTCCTGACCGGCTCGATCAGCCGCAAGATGCATTTGCACGCGCGGCGGTTGCGGATCGAGCATCCCGACGGTCACAATCTCGACGTGACGGCGGAATTGCCAACCCATTTTGCCGAAAGCGTTGAAAATCTCGGGCTGGATTTGATCCTCGGTGACCTGCCGCTCGACGAGAAAACGCCGGCCGGCAAAATGGTCCGCAAACAGCAAGCTAAGGCGCATGCCAAGATGATCCGCAAGGACAAGCGCGGCGAACGCCGTGGCCGCGGCGACAATGAAGGCAAGCCGACCAAGGCGGGCAAGCCAAGCAAGCGGGAACGCCCGAACGCCGGCAAGGCAACGCACAAGAAAAACATGCCGCACAAGGCAAAAGTCAAACAGGCTCTCTACAAGAAACCCAAATAATGCATCCCGACCCCGCTTTTCGATGGCCCAAATCTGGCGAAGTAGGAAAACAGGCCGCTGCCGCACTTGATGCCACGGGGCGCCGGGCCATGGCCCATTTGATGCAGGAATTTGGAGAGACATGATCAATAAACTCGCTCTGTTCGACTGCGATGGCACGATGGTTGATAGCCAGGCCAATATCTGCGCCTCGATGGATCAGGCATTTGAAAAACATGGTCTGATTCCGCCCGATCATCATCTGGTGCGGCGGATTGTCGGCCTCAGCCTCCTGGAAGCGGTGGCGCGACTGCTGCCCGAAGGCGACGAAGAGATTGTCGCCGCGGTTACGCAATCCTACAAGGACGGCTTTTTCGCGCTGCGCCAGAGCGGCGGTGTGCACGAGCCGCTTTATGACGGATTGCTCGAAACATTGGAACAATTGGAAGCATCCGGCTGGGTTCTGGGTGTGGCCACCGGCAAGTCGGATCGCGGCCTCCACCATGTGCTGGAAACCCACGGCCTGCTGGATCGGTTCGTGACGCTGCAAACGGCAGACCGGCATCCGTCCAAGCCGCATCCGGCGATGGTCGAACTGGCGATTGCCGAAGCCGGTGCCGCGCCGGAAACCACGGCGATGATCGGCGATACCAGCTTCGATATGGCAATGGCAGTCAATGCCAGGGTGCGCCCGGTCGGGGTCGACTGGGGCTATCATGACGAGCATGAACTGATCGACGCTGGCGCAGAAATAGTCGCGGCCAATATGGCCGACCTGAATGGAATATTGAACCGATGAGCGAACCGATTGACGACCAGCCCGAATATATTCCAGATCCGGTGAAGGAAAAACAGGCCAAGGCCGTGCACTTCACGGTCAGCATGATCCGTCTGCTCGGTGTGGTGCTGGTGATGCTGGGACTGGCGATCGTGCTCGATCGCTTGCCGCCGGTGCCCGGCCCGGCCGGCTATGTGCTGATCTTTCTCGGTCTGGCGCAAATGTGGGTCGCGCCGGTCTGGATCATCCGTAAATATATTCGCGCGCGGGTCGCCGAAGAAGAAATGGCCAAGGCCGCTGAAGGCGCGGACAAGCCATGAAACGCTTTTACAAGGACGTGTCGGTATCGCCGGTCGGCGACGCCTTTGCCATCTCGCTCGACGGGCGTCCGATGAAGACACCGCAGCGCAATCCGCTTGCCGTGCCGCGATCGGGTCTTGCCGATGCGATCGCCGCGGAATGGGCAGCGCAGGGGGAGGATATCATCCCCGCATCAATGCCGCTGACCGGACTGGCGCAAGGCGCGCTTGATCAGGTCGACAATGAGCGGGAGCGGATTGTCTCCCGCATCGCCGCTTTTGCCGACAGCGACATGCTCTATTATCGCGCTGACCGGGGCCAGCAGGCGCTGATCGACCATCAGGCGGAACATTGGGACCCTTTGCTCGACTGGGCGCGGCAACATTATGACGTCGACTTCAATCTGATCCACGGAATCCGATATGAAGCGCAGCCGCAAGCAACGATTGAGCGCCTGGGGAACGTGGTCGAGGCACAGGACGGCTTTGCCATCGCCTCGATGCTGTCGCTGGTCGGTCTGGCCGGCTCGCTGATCGCTACACTGGGTCTGGTTGAACAGACCCACGATACCGAGACGCTCTGGCCGCTCGTCAACCTGGAAGAGCTTTGGCAAGAGCAGCAATGGGGCCGCGACGATGTGGCCGTTGCCATGCGCAATCTCAAGCAGGCAGAGTTCGAGGCGGCGGCCCGCTTCCTCAATCTTTCCCGTAGTTAGCTTTTCCCTTCGCCCCGTTTTTCCGTTACAGGATTGAAACTGTAACGGAGACTGCATGACAACCGATTCCACCCTATGTGCCACGCCCGCCGAAGCGGTGGCGTTGCTTGAAAAACTCTACGCTGCACAAATTGAAATCACCGCTGCCCGCTTTCGCCGCTATGCGACCGCCAAGCTGGCCAGCGATGACCGTCAGCAGGGTCTTTACCCGCAGATCAGTGTCCAGATACCCGCCGATCAGGCGACCGAAACCAGCCATCTGGCGTCCGGCCATCTGGCCGACATCAACACCTATCGCACCACGATTACCGAACCGAAGCTCTATCGCGCCTATCTGCTCGATCAGCTGCAGCGGATCGCCACCAGCTTCACCGCGAAAATCTGGGTCGGGCTGTCCGATACGCCGATTCCGCTGGCCTTTGCGCTGGAAGATGCCGGTGCCGGTCTCGACCGGGCGAAGAAGGAAAAGCTGCCGCATTATTTCCACACGCCCAATCTGGTCAAGACCAATGACGAGATTGTCGATGGCGGCCAGATTTTTCAGGGCGAGCAAGCCTCGGCGCTGGCCCTGTTCACCGCCGAACGGGTCGATTATTCGCTGCACCGGATCCGCCATTATTGCGCCACCGATCCCGAGCATTTCCAGCCGTTCATCCTGTTCACCAACTATCAGCGCTATGTCGACGAGTTCATCGAAACCGGTCTGGCGGAAGTGAAATCCGGCCAGGCGACCATGTTGGTCGAACCGGGCAACAGGATGACCGGCAGCGATGGTGAAGCTTCCTCCCCGCCGATCGCCAAGCCACCGCAAATGCCAGCCTATCATCTTGTCCGCAGCGACGGCAGGCCCGGCGTGACCCTGGTGAATATCGGCGTCGGTCCGAGCAATGCCAAGACGATCACCGACCATCTCGCGGTGCTCCGCCCTCATGTCTGGCTGATGATCGGCCATTGCGGCGCACTGCGCCGGACCCAGCGGCTCGGCGACTATGTCCTCGCCCACGCTTATCTGCGCGATGACAATGTGCTCGACGATGTGCTGCCGCCCAGCATCCCGCTGCCGACGATCGCCGAGGTGCAACTGGCGCTGACCCAGGCAGTGCAGGAAGTGACCGGAATCGACAAGTCCAGGCTCAAGCAGCAATTGCGCACCGGCACCGTCGTCACCACCGGCGACCGCAATTGGGAGCTGCGCTTCGAACAGATTGCCAAGCGCCTCAACCAGTCCCGTGCCATCGCCATTGATATGGAATCGGCGACGGTCGCCGCCAATGGCTATCGCTATCGCGTCCCTTATGGGACGCTGCTCTGCGCCTCCGACAAGCCGCTGCACGGCGAGATCAAGCTGCCCGGCATGGCCGATGCCTTCTATCAGGAGCGCGTCGGCCAGCATCTGGCGATCGGTCTGCGCGCGATCGATCTGCTGGCGAAAGAAGCGGATGCGGGGACGTTGCACAGTCGCAAGCTCAGGAGTTTTGGCGAGCCTTTGTTCCGGTGATACTGATCCTCTCTCGCAAGGGGAGGGGGATTCCGTCTTCAGCCATCGTGAACTTTACAAACTTTACAGTGTTATAGATTCGAAAACTTCCGGCCTGATTTTCGAACGAATTGCGATCCGCGTGCGTAAAAATATTTGGTATTTTCAAAGAGCCGAACTGGATATGGCATACCGGGATTGCTGTAGGACAGAATTTTTTCCCGAACCTGATCATTGGCAATAAAGTAACATTTATGTTACCAAATTATATGGCACTCAGCCGGAAATTCAGAACTACGGTAAAGGCTCGCGCGGATCGCGATCCGGGCTTTCGGATCGGCCTGTTTCAGGAGGCGATGAACGCCTTCATGGATAGCGATGTTGAAACCGGAAAAATCGTCCTACGCGACTATGGCAATGTGACGGTCGGCTTTGAACGGCTGGGCAAGGAACTCGACAAAAACCCCAAGAATTTGATGCGGATGCTAAGCGCCAAAGGCAATCCGCGTACGGACAATCTCTTTGCGCTATTGGCGCATTTGAAGGCGCTGGAAAACGTCAATTTGAGGTTCGAGGCTCAAGAGATGGAACAATAATTGAGTTGATCCAATTTAGGAGCGCTTCCCGGACTATATGTTCACATACATGTAAAAGCATCGGTGTGTCTTCTGACATCCAAGTAGCACCGAGGGTGTTGGATGCAAGGCCTCCCGGCACTTCCTGAATCCCTTTAAACTCGGAATCTCTCCAATCCATTGGTGGAGTGCACATAGGGCGAGGGAACGGAATACCTCCATGCAACGCCTTGGAACGATATTTATAAATAATGTTGGCCGCGTTTTTTATTGATGCCTTCTCGAAAGAAAACTGATCTAGGGTTGGTTGCGAGTCTAGTGGGCCTGGCGCAAATTCTGCGAGAAAGTTTGTGAATTTTCCAGTCGCACCTATCGTGCCTTTCAATATTGTTGCGATTTCCTCTGCTAGGCCTATCGCACCCTTGCGGTTCAGCAGTTCAATCATTTGAGGATATGATATTTTCAATCGGTCCAAGGGAGTATTAGTTTTTTCATCCCAATTCGCGGCTGCAGCTTCTATTGAAGACACTAACAATAACCAGCTCAACTCTGGATTGGAATCTGCTATCCAAATCGCTTGCTGATAGAGTCGAGCACTTTTAACGACCGCAGTTGCATCCCTCCCCGACATTTTGGTGTAACCTTTTAAACTGCTCAAAATGCTTAAATTGCGTTCTCCAACGAGGCGAGGAATTTGCGGTCTTTTATCGGTTTGCGGCAGCATTGGGATCGAAAAATAACCCATTGCCCGCGGTGTTCCAAATGGATCATTATCAAATCCAAACTCTCGATCGATCGGGCCTGCCAGCAAACGGACTCCAAGAATAAGTGAAGCCATTGCGGCGAGCTCATCAAAAAGATTTCCGCCATGATAATGGTCAAAATTTGCTATTTTCATGTCAGGAGGCTCATTGGACAAGCAATGTTTTACTCTGAGCGCAATAGCCGGCTTTAACTTGTTTCTGCTTGAATGGGATGCGTGTGCAAGGGTATTCACAAATGAGTAAGGGCCAATTTCTCGCGCGTCTCCGACGAAATAAGCATCTGTATAAAGACGAACTTCACTAACTGGATATGTCTCCAGTTTATCACTGTTAAACGCAGACCAATTTCTTTGGGATATAGGCTGGGATTGCATAGGCTAACCGCCAATCCCCAAAGCCGACGCCGCCTCTCTAATCCGCTTCGCCTCTGCCCCATCATTTTTGAACGCGGCCAGTCCCCGATCTCGCGCCTGTTTGGCCTGCACCGTCTGGCCCAGTTGCATGCGGCTGCGGATCAGCATGATCCAGCCGTTGGCATCCTTGGGATTGGCCTGGAGGCGCTTGTCGAGGCCATCGACCATATTGGCGATCATCGCTTCCTGTTGGCCAGGGGGCAGGGCGGCCGCCTCTTTCATTTGCTCACGGCTCGGGCCGGGGATCGCGGCGGTGGCGACGGCAGGACCGTCGGTGGAGATACCACCGGTTGGCGCAGCGGGCGCGGCCTTGGCGAGACGGGCCGCGACATCAATGCCTTCATTCTCCGCTACCTGACCGATTACCCGGCGGATGTCGGCGGCATAAGGCGCGTCGGCGGGCGTGTCTTTAAGCAACGCGAACCAGTCATTGATCGCGCCTTTGTGATCGCCGGACATGTCTTTCTGTACCGCCAGGAAATAGCGCGCGCGCGGGTCCTTTGCGTCATGTTTCAGCGCATTGCGGAACGCGGCGGTGGCATCAGCCGGCACTTGCTGGCCATCGCTTGCCATGACCAGCGCCTCGCCGAGCATCGACCAATATTCCGGATTGTCCGGGTCGAGCGTGGTCGCGCGTTTCATCGCGGTGGCCGATTCTGCAAATTTCGCGGTTTCAAAATAGCTCCAGCCGAGCATCCGCCAGCTTTCCGCATCGTCGGGGCTGTCCTGCAGCTTTTTTTCCAGACCGGCGATAACTTCGTCGACACTGGGCGCTGCTTCGCCCTCAATCCCGGCAACAGACGTGTTGGCGCCAGTTTCGTCATTCATGCTGCGGTAGACCTGCACCGCGATTGCTCCCAGCGCCAGCAAAGCTGCTATAATCAGCGCGATACGGTTGATATTCATCGAAGAAGCTGATTTCGCCATGGTCAATCCTCAAGCCTATTTATGTCGCGATATTGCCGCGCAGAGATACGGAGCCGATCGCTGCCTGACAAGCGCTGAGATGACTGTTACATTTTGCACTGGCAATGGGGAGGCATTTTGGTAAGATACTGCCAAAGTTCAATCTTTTGGGTCGCGCTACAGCCGAATAGAAAGCTGATCCGGACCGCCTTGGCGCATGAGGGTGCGTTGGTCGGGGGAAGCATAAGGGGGAAGCAAGCGCGTGTCGGACAAGTTTAGAGTAGTCATTATTGGGTCTGGACCAGCGGGCATGAGCGCCGCTGGGCGGGCTGCACAGCTAAAGCTGAAGCATGTGTTGCTTGAGAAAACCGATCATCTTTCCGATACCATCTACAAATATCAGAAGGGCAAGCATGTCATGGCGACGCCGAGCCAGCTGGTGCTGCGCTCGGACATGGAATTTGACGCTGGCAAGCGCGAAGCGATTCTCGGCACATGGGATGAGCAGACCAGCAGTCATGGCGTCAATGTCATGTACAAAGCCGAACCGGTGAAAATCGAGGGTGAGGAAGGCAATTTTACCATCACCCTGAAGAACGGTGAAACGGTGCAGACCGAAGCCATCGTGATGGCAATCGGGACGCAGGGCAATCCCAACCTGATGCGCTGCCCCGGCGGCGACAATCCGCTGGTGCAATATCAGCTCGACGATCCCGGCGAATATTATGACGAACATATCACGGTAATTGGTTCGGGCGACGCCGGTATCGAAAATGCCCTGGGTCTCGCGGCCGATGCGGCGCAGAATAATGTCGTGACGATTCTCAACCGTTCGGCGGAATTTGCCCGGGCGAAAAAGGCCAATGTGAAACTGCTGATGGAAGCGGGCGAGCAGGGCAAGATCATAATTCGCAACGAGACATCGCCTGCCGAGGTCAAGGATGGCGAGCTGGTGCTGGAAACCCGCGATGGTCAGGAAACCATCAAATGCGACCGGATCATCGCCCGCATGGGCAGCGCGCCACCGCGCAAATTTGTCGAAGAATGCGGGATTGAATTTACCAGCGAGGACCGCGAGGCCTATCCGAAATTGTCACCGGCGTTTGAGAGCACGAAGAAGGGCATTTACGTCATCGGTGCGCTCGCCGGCTATCCGCTGATCAAGCACTGCATGAACCAGGGCTATGATGTGATCGAGTTCATCAATGGCAATAGCGAACTGAAACCTGCCGACGAACCGATACTCGAAGCGAAATTCCGTGACCTGCCGCACCGCCGGTCGGTTGATGAATGGCTCGAATTTTTCCGCTCCAATGTGACCATTCTGAACGATCTGTCGCCGCTACAGATGCGCGAATTCATGCTCGACAGCGAACCGCAAAGCTATCGCCGGGGCGAAGTGATTTTCGAGAAAAATGATCCGGGAAGCTCGCTGTTTGCCATTGCCGAGGGTTCGGTCGCGGTTGAAATCAATGCCGATGATCCATCGATTATCGTGCCGATTGAACAGGGTTCGATCTTCGGCGAAGTCGGTCTGATTTCGGGTCGGCGGCGCGGCGCAACGATCAAGGCGGCGGAGGATGTCATCGTCGTCGAAATTTCGCGGACGGCGGCGCTGAAACTGCAAGCGTCCGTGCCTGCGGCCAAACGCCGGATCACCCAGATTTCGACCGAGCGGCAATTGCTGCAGATGTTCGGCTCGGGCCTGACCAAGGAAGATATTGCCGAGGTCGTCGAGTCCAGCGAGATCATCAATGTCCGCGCCGGTGAGGCAATTATCGAGGAAGGCGCCGAGGGCAATGACATTTACGTCATTCGCGTCGGGTCGATGGTGGTCCAGAAAGAGATCGGCGGCAAACCGGTGTTTCTTTCCTATCTGCCGGCCGGTTCCTATGTCGGCGAAATGACGCTGATCGCGGGCGGCTATCGCACCGCGACGGTGAAAGCGGCGATCAAGTCTGAAGTCATCAAGATTAGCGGCGATGCGTTCAAGAAAGTGCTCGACGCCCATCCCGATCTGATGCGCAAGGCCAAGAAGGAAATGGCCGCGCGGCAGGATATCAACGCCTTTGTCGAAGCGAAAAAGGACAGTTTTTCAGGTGTTGTCGACTATTATTCCGGCGTCGCCAATTTCCTCGTCGACAATGGCATTGGCGAAGCCACGGACGTGCTGCTGATCGACGAGAATCTGTGCGTCGGTTGTGACAATTGCGAGAAAGCCTGTGCCGACAGCCATGAAGGATTGTCGCGGCTCGACCGCGAGGCGGGACGAACTTATGCGCATTTGCACGTGCCGACCAGCTGCCGTCACTGCGAGCATCCGCATTGCATGTCCGACTGCCCACCCGACGCGATTCACCGTGGTCCTGATGGCGAAGTATTTATCGATGACAGCTGCATCGGCTGCGGCAATTGCCAGCGCTATTGCCCTTATGGCGTGATACGCATGGACAAGGAGCCGCCAAAGAAGCCAAGCCTGCTGAACTGGCTGTTCTTTGGCTTCGGCCCGGGGCCGGGGGAACCCGACAAGCAATGGGCCGCAGACCATAGCGACCCTTCGGTTGAAAAGCCCAAGAAGGCGATCAAATGCGACATGTGCGCCGGGATCAAGGGCGGGCCTGCCTGCGTGCGCGCCTGTCCGACCGGGGCGGCAATCCGCGTGGCACCGGAAGAATTCCTCACCGTCTCCAAGCTTGAAACGGAGGATATCTAATGGCGACCCAGGCAATGTCCGCCCAGTCCGGCCGCAAGAAAGTCGTGATGCACGACGGATTCCTCAGGCACGCCGGTTTTCGCTGGCTGAAAATTTCGTCGGCGATCATGCTGATCTGCATCGTCAGCTATATGTTCATTGACGTATCGCCGCGCCACAATGGCGGCAGCTGGTATGGCTATACGCTTGGCACCATCGGTGCGCTGCTGATCCTCTGGCTGACCTTGCTCGGGGTGCGCAAGCGGGCCATGACGCCCGGTCAATGGTCGCTCAAGGCCTGGACCTCGGCGCATATTTATCTTGGCCTCAGCCTGATCGTGATCGGCACGCTGCACACCGGTTTCCAGCTTGGCTGGAACATCCACACGGCCGCCTATGTGTTCATGATGATCGTGATCATCTCCGGCATTGTCGGGATTTATTTCTACGTGACCATCCCGAAGGCGCTGTCCGACAATCGCGACGAGATGACCGAGACGGAGATGCTTGAAAATCTCCGCTCGCTCGACCGGCAGCTGCACGAAGCAGCCCAGCCCTTGTCCGGGGAACACGCCACGTTGGTGCTGCAATCGCTCGAACAAAATCCTTTCGGCGGCGGCTTCTTTCAGCGGATTTCCGGCAGATATCCGGATTGCGCAACCCGGCAGGCGCAGGCGGATCTGCGCCGCGAGCGCGCCTATCAACCGAAAATGGGCGGCGATGATCCGCTCGACAAGGTCGATGCGCTGCTCGAGAAAAAGGAAGCCACGCTGGCCCGTGTCCGCCGCCATCTCAAGCTCAAGGCCTTGTTGCAGGTCTGGCTGTTCATCCATGTCCCGATGACTTTCGCGCTGATTGCCTCGCTCACCGCGCATATCATCAGTGTGTTTTTTTACTGGTAGGATGGAGAGCCCAGCATGACCTTCATTGTTCGCCAGATTGCGACCACCGCCGACGGCCGGGAAATTATCCGGTCCAACCCGTTTCCTTCAGATGAAATCGGCATTGGCCGCAGCACAACAAATGCGATCCACCTGCCCGATCTTGCGGTCAATCCTGACCATGCGGTTATCCGCAAGCGCGACGATGGCCAGATCATCGTCGAAAGCACGTCGGGCCAGAATTTTACGCTCGACGGAAAACACCGGATTTCTGTCACCATCGATCCGTCCGCTGGCGCGGAGCTTGGCTTTGGCGGCCATGTCATTATCGTCAGCGAAGAGGGCGAGGATATTGTCCTCACCGTCAAGCGGGTCGACGCCGTGTCCGATTCTGCGGAAACGCGCAGCGTATCGACGCTCTACACGCTCAAGGGCCTGCTCCCGGGCAAGCGGCTTACCGCCTGGGGCTTCGTTGCCCTGATACTGGCGGCGTTTCTTGTCTGGCCGATCTATACCTGGTCGACCTGGCAGGGAGTAGAGGAACGGCCCGACCAGTTCCACGCCGACACCATGTGGTCGTCCGGAGAGCTGAGCAGCGCGCATCATGCGCTCGAAAAAGATTGCCAGGCCTGTCATGTCGATGCCTTTGTCACGGTGAAGGACGAGACCTGCCTCACTTGTCATCAAGAGGATGCACATGAACATGCCGCCAAGCCACGACTGCTGACCGCACGCGGTGCACCGGAAGGCCTGGAGAAAATTGGCGCCGCCTTTGCCTCTGCCTTCAACAAGCCGCCGGGCAGGTGTGTCGAATGTCACAGCGAGCATGAGGGCGGCGGTGCTATGGAACCGACGGCGCAGAAATTCTGCGCGGATTGCCACAACGGGATGGATGGACGCTTGACCGACACGAAACTGGAAAATGCGTCGGACTTCGGCATTGCCCATCCGCAGTTCCGGCCAGCCGTGCTGGTCAGCCCGGGCGGCAAGAACCCGCTGCGCAAGCGTGTCTCGCTCGATCAGAAACCGACCGAAAATAATGGCCTTAAATTTCCCCACGACGTGCATCTGTCAAAGACCGGCGGTGTCGCGCAAATGGGGCGGAGACTGTCAGCGGAATATGGTTTTGGATCCTCGCTCGCGTGCAAGGATTGCCACACAGCCGATCCCAAGGGCGTGCGCTTTGAACCGGTCGACATGAAGGAAGATTGCAGCATGTGCCACAGTCTCGCCTTTGACGAGATCGGCGGCACCGTGCGGACGCTGCGACACGGCGAACCGGCGATGGTTCAGGCCGATCTGCGCGCTTATTATCGTTCGACCGGGCCTACTCGCCCGATCAATCTTGGCGGGATGGCGCGCCGCCGTCCGGGGGCTGACAATGAGGCCCGCGTCGCCAGTGACTATGCCCGTGCCGTCCAGTTCCGCCCGAGCCGCGCCAATCTGGCAATCAGTCAGGTGTTCTCGCGCGGCGGAGCCTGTTTCGACTGTCATGGCGTTACCCCGCCGACGGCGCGCGGCCGGGTCGATTATGGCATCACGCCAGTGACCCAGACCGATCGCTATATGCACAACGGCTGGTTCAGCCATGATGCCCATATCGAAGAAACATGCACCAGCTGTCACAATGCAACGACGTCCAAGCAAGCCACGGATCTGCTGCTGCCCGGAATCAAGACCTGCCGCGAATGCCATGGCGGAGAATTTCAGAAAGCATCAGACGTGCCTTCGACATGCGCCATGTGCCATGATTATCACGCCGATGATGGCACGCCCTGGCTGATCAAGGAGCAGCAGAAAGACAAGCAGGCCAAGCCGGAGAAACAGATTGCCCGGCACTGAAGCAGAGGGAAAAAGGGGAGAGCGTCCATGTTGATGGCGCAGATCACGGATATCCATCTGGGTTTTGACCCCGATAATCCAGCAGAATTTAACCGCAAGCGGCTCGACCAGGCGATCAAGACGATTTGCGCCATGACCCCGCAGCCCGATCTGTTGCTGGCAACCGGTGATCTCGTCGATCGCGGCGATCAGGAAAGCTACCGCCGGCTCGAAAATGCTTTGTCGGTCGTGCCTTTCCCGGTCCACATGTGCATGGGCAATCACGATCTGCGGGCACCGTTCCGCAAGCAATTTCCCGATGTTCCGACGGTGGACGGCTTTGTCCAATATGAGGTCGATACACCGAATCTCCGGTTGCTGATTCTCGATACGCTGGAAGAGGGCCGGCACGGCGGCGCTTTCTGCGAAACCCGTGCAGCATGGCTTGCGGCAAGGCTGGCGGAAAAAAAGGACAAGCCGACGATCCTGATCCTGCACCATCCGCCGGTCGAAAGTGGCATAGAGTGGATGACCACCCATCCGGACGAGCCCTGGGTCACGCGGCTGGCCGACACCGTGGCCGGTCATGATCAGGTCAAGGGCATGATCAGCGGCCATTTGCACCGCAATATTTCAACCTGGTGGGGCGATGTCAGTCTGGCAATCTGCGCCTCGACCGCACCGCAGGTGGCGCTGGATCTGAACCCGATCGATCCGGAAAATCCCGATGGCCGCAATATGATCGTCGCCGACCCGCCAGCCATTGCCGTGCATTATTGGAACGGCCGTCAGCTGATCAGCCATTTCGAAAATGCCGAAGAACATGTCATGCTGGTCCGCTATGACGAGAATCTCCAGCCGCTGGTCCGCGCGCTGTTGGCCGAGAGGCCGGAATAGCCATATTTTCCGATGTCGTTCATCGACGCTAAATCGTCGTTCGTCTAATAATTGATTTCCAGCGCAACCTTTTTTGCGTTTCCGCTTCGCTTTGGCTAGACCAGCCCCAAATACACCTCAGGCGCTTTTGAGAGACCCGCGATAGCGGTCCCACATTTGGAGAAATATACATGCGATTCACGATATCCACCCGCAAATTCTTTCTGGGCGTGTCCAGCGCCGCGCTGTTCGGCGCGACTGCGACACCCGCTCTGGCCGACGATCATGGAAAAAAAATGACAACAGCAGAATTGAACAAGATGAGCACGATGCAAGCGGCACCGGCTGACACGACCGAAAACAGCATTCTCCAGCCCTGGACTGGCCCCTATGATGGCGTGCCGCCATGGGATACAGTCAAGGTCTCCGATTTCCCCGCAGCCTTCCAGGCCACGATGGACAAGATTCAGGCCGATGTGAATGCAATCCGCGACAATCCTGCACCCGCGACCTTTGAAAATTTCACCGTGCCGATGGAACTGGTTGGCAATGAAGCCAATAATCTGTTCGCGATCTGGGGTGTGCACTCGAGCAATCTTTCCAATGATGAAGTCCGCGAAATTCAGGGCGAATGGCTGCCCAAGATCTCCGCCTTCTTCGATCAGCTGACCCTCGACCCGAAATTGCTGGCCAAAACCAAGGCGGTTTACGACAATCGGGAGGCCGCTGGCCTCGATGCGATGCAGACCCGGCTGGTCGAGCGCAATTACGAGCAATTGGTTCGCGATGGCGCGCTGCTGGGCGGCGCCGACAAGGAAACGCTGATTGCCTATAATACCGAATTGTCGAAGGCGTTTAACGATTTTTCCAACAAGGTATTGGCCGATGAAGAAACCTTCATTTTCCTGACCGATGAAGCCGATCTGGCTGGCTTGCCGGACAGTTTTGTCGCCTCGCTCAAGGAAGCGGCGCAAGAGCAGGGCAAGACCGGCTGGGCGCTAAAAAACACCCGTTCGGTGATGCAGCCATTTCTGCAAAATTCGACCCGTCGCGATCTGCGGGAGCAGGTTTACAACGCCTATATCAACCGCGGCGACAATGGCGACGCCAATGATACCAATGCGACCATCGCCAAGATCCTGAAATTGCGCGCGGATCGTGCCAAGCTGCTAGGCTTCAAGACCCACGCCCATTACCGCATGGCCGACACGATGGCGAAAGAGCCGGAAACGGCGATGGACCTGATGATGAAAGTCTGGCCAGCTGCGGTTGCCCGGGTCGGTGAAGAAGTTGCCGACATGCAGGCGATTGCCGATAGCGAAGGCGCCGGTATCACGATCGCGCCCTGGGACTATCGCTATTATGCAGAGAAGGTCCGCAAGGCGAAATATGATCTCGATGCCGCCGAGATCAAACCCTATTTCCAGCTCGACAAGATGATGGATGCGCTGTTCGATGCAGCGGGCAAATTATACGGGCTGACCTTCACCGAAACCACCGGCAGCATTCCGGTCTTCGATCCGGAAGTCCGCACCTTTGAAGTCAAGCGCGGCGACAAGGTCATCGGCGTGCAGTTTTTCGACAATTATGCGCGCAACGGCAAACGGTCCGGGGCGTGGATGACCACCTACAAGGACAAGTACAAGCTGGGCGGCAAGAATAATTACACGATCTCGTCGAACAACAATAATTTCGTCAAGGGCGGCGACGGCGAGCCGACCCTGATCAGCCTCGACGATGCGACAACCCTGTTCCACGAATTCGGTCACGCGCTGCATTATCTCAACTATGACATCACCTATCCCGGTCTCGCCAACACGCCCCGCGACTTTGTCGAATATCCGAGCCAGGTGAATGAAAACTGGCTGATGACGCCCTATATCCTGTCGACCTACGCCACCCATTACAAGACCGGCGAGCCGATCCCGAAGGAACTGGTCGACAAGATCCAGGCGTCCAAGACCTTCAACGAGGGCTTCTCGACGGTGGAATATCTGTCCTCGGCGATCATCGACATGAAGCTGCACAATCGCGAAACCCCGGTCACCGACCCGGACAAGTTCGAGCGCGAGACGCTGACCGAAATCGGCATGCCGAAAGAGATTGTGATGCGGCACCGCCTGCCGCAGTTCAACCATCTGTTCTCGTCGGACGCTTATTCGGCCGGCTATTACAGCTATCTCTGGTCGGAAACGATGGATGCCGACACCTGGGCCGCCTTTGAAGAAACAGGCAGTCCGTGGGACAAGGCAACCGCCGACCGTTTCCGTAATATCCTGCTGTCGACCGGCAATGAAACCGACCGCAAGGAAGCCTATCGCAAATTCCGCGGCCGCGATCCGGAAGTCAAATATATCCTCAAGAAGCGTGGTTTCCCGGTACCGGGCGAAAGCGCTGATGCGGCCAAGGGCGGCAAGGATAGCGCGGCTAAATAAGTGGCTGGAACCACTATTGATTGAAAAGGGGGCCTCTTGGCTCCCTTTTTATTTGTCCCGCCGGTGCCGCGCGATCACGGCCTGAATCTGTAACAAGCGCTCCTCGGTCATCGAGAAGCGGAAGGAAAAGAACAGCGCGATCAGCATCAGCGGGACAATTCCGGCGGCCCCGATCCAGACCAGCGCATCAAGCGCCGATTGCGCCACCGCCCCCGGCCGCATGCCCTCTTGCAGCCCGACCACGTCGAGCGCGAAGCCGCCATAGAGCGGTCCAACGGCGCCGCCCAGCTTCGACGTGAACTGCAGCACGGCATAGAAGCCGCCCTCCTGCCGCAGGCCGGTTTCGGCTTCATGCTCGTCGGTCAGGTCCGCGGTCAGTGAAGCGATCGCGACGATCCGCAAGATGAAAAAGCTCATGAAAATCGCGTTCTGGATAACCAGAATTGCGAATATCACGGGGTCGCCATTGTCCGGGATCAGCGCGAACCAGCGCAGCAGATAGGGCCAGGACAGGTCGAGCATCATCACCACCACTGCCCATTTGACGATGTCGTGCTTGGGCATCCGCCGGCCGACCGTCTTCAGGAATATCATGGCGATCGGCACGGCAATCAGCACGGAAATGCCCAGCAGCAGTCCCGTCTCGGTCGCCTGCAATTCCCAGAAATAGGTCCAGAAGATGATATTGAGCGCGACCGTGATGCCATAGGCCGCAGTCGCGCCCAGGTCATAGCAGAGCACGTTGCGGAAATTGCGGTTCCGGAAGGTGGAAAGGAAATCGCTCCACAATCCCAGAAATCCGGGCGTCGAGGGCGCTCTCCTGGGGTCAATCTGGGTATGGCCGACAAACTTCCAGGTGCCGACGATACAGGCCGTCGCGGTGATCCAGACGATCAGCGCTGACAGCCATCCATAGGTCACGTAATTGCTGGCAACAAAGCGGCCATCGCCGCCCGCGCCTTCGTCGAACAGGAAATAGAGACAGGTGGACGGCAGCAGCAGCGTTGTGAGAAACAGGAACGCCGTGCGCTGCCCCATCAGGGCGCTGCGGTCGTGATAACCCTGGGTGATTTCCGCGACCAAAGTATAATGCGGGATCGAGAAAAAGGTCAGCGCGGTGCGGATCCACAGCGAACAGAGCAGCAGCCACCCCGCCAGCCACAGCTGGCTGTCCAGAACAAAATCCGGCGGCATGAACAGCGCAATAAAGCCAAGGCCCATCGGCACGGTGCTGTAAATCATGAATGGATGCCGCCGGCCCCAGCGACTTTTATACCGGTCGGACCAGCCGCCGACCATCGGATCCGACACCGCATCCCACAACAGGCTGAGCGACAGGACAATACCCGTCGCTGTTCCGCTAAGCCCCAGCACCTGCGTGTAGAATAGCAGGACGAACATGATGTATGCCGCTTCCTTGACCGCATAAACCGCGCCGCCGAAGCCATAGGACAGGCGGTTGGGGAGGGTCAGGTGCAGAGGGGGTGGTTCCGGGTTTTTCAAGACCGGACGAGCGTCGCACAATCGGCGGCGGGAAGCTACTGGAATTGCGGTGATCGGCGCGCCCGTTCGGGACGGTTAATGCAGCCGCGGCGGTGGAAGCGCAATAGTGGCGAGCCTCTGCTCCATCGGACAATCGCCGCTTTCCTACACCACCCGATCGCGCTTATGCTCCGCGTCGTGATGAGTCTTTGCTGCTTTTCTCCCTTCGATGACCGGCGCGTCCCGGCCGGTCGTTTGAAAGGTTACACTCGGGGCCGGTTGGGCGTTGAGAATCTCTCGATATTCCGCGGCTTTGGGGCAAAAGTCACAGAAAATAAAAGCGTCGGTCTTTGTAAAGTTTTCCAGGATATTTTCACTATGGTCGATTGCGGGCCCAGATCATTCAGGGCGTTCCATTCGCCCTTGACCCGCTCTCTGCACCCTGACAGATTCGAGATCAAAAGCTGAGAGGAACCCGACCATGACGATATCCGCCATTCGCACGCCCGAGGACCGCTTCGCCAATCTTCCGGACTTTGATTTCCCGGTATATTATGCCGATGACCTGCCCGGCTATGAAGGGCTGCGCGCGGCCTGGGTCGATACCGGTCCGGCGGATGCGGAACGAACCTTCCTCTGTCTGCATGGCGAGCCAAGCTGGTCCTTCCTCTATCGCAAGATGATTCCGCATTTCACCGCCACCGGCGCGCGGGTGGTCTGTCCGGATTTCTTCGGCTTTGGTCGCTCCGACAAGCCGACCGATCTCGATGCCTATACGTTCGACTTTCACCGCAATCACATATTGGCGCTGGTCGAGCGGCTGGGCCTGACCAATATCACCCTGGTGGTGCAGGACTGGGGCGGGTTGATCGGGCTGACGTTGCCGGTGGATGAGCATTTCAAGGCGCGGCTTTCGCGGCTGATCATCATGAATACCGCTTTGGGTCTCGGCACCGGTGCGGGCGATGGTTTCAACGCGTGGAAAGAATATGCGCTGACCGTGCCGGTTTTTGACGCCGGCCAGATCATCGCCCGCGGCACACCGGAAATGACAAAGGCGGAGATTGCTGCCTATAATGCGCCCTATCCGGATGACAGCTATCAGGCCGGGGCGCGGAAATTTCCGGCGCTGGTGCCGGTTGAACCCGATATGGACGGCGTCGAGGTCAGCAAGCGGGCGGCGGCTTTCTGGAGCAGAGAGTGGTCCGGTCCCAGCTTCATGGCGATCGGCGGCTCCGATCCGGTGCTTGGGCCGCCGGTGATGAAGATGATGCACAGTCTGATCAAGGGCTGCCCGGAGCCGCTGATGATCGAGGAAGCGGGGCATTTCGTGCAGGAATGGGGTGACATCGTCGCGCGGGCGGCGCTGAAGTCATTCGGTGATATTTGATGGTGAGGGTGATGGTGTTTGACCGTTAGTCCTGAGCCTGTCGAAGGGCGCCTCAAGTCCAGAGGCGTGGTTCGACAAGCTCACCACTAACGGCAACTCAGACGCGCGCCTATTTGATCGCCGCCAGCTGATAGAGAAAGTCAGCATAGCCCATCGTCGCATCGACCAGGCCGGCGACTTTCGGGTTGGTGGATTCGATGACGTAATATTCATCCGGCGCGTGCGCGCCGGCGCCGTGGCCCATGCCGAAATGACCGGCGGGGATTGACACCGGCGGGGCGGTGAAGGTGGCGCCCGGCCATGATCCGGCCAGCCGCGGGTTGAGCGTCGCCTTGATGCCGGCGCGCTCATAGGTGGCCAGTTCGGTGCGGATCAGCAGGCTGTTTTCATCGACTTCGGTCGGGTCATAGCCGCCGCTGACATTGACCTCGACGTCGGGAAAGCCATGGGCGTCGAGATGCGCGCGCAATTTGGTCTCGGCTTCGGCGCGGGTCTGGTTGGGGACAAGGCGCAGGTCAATCTTGGCGGTGGCCACGCCGGGCAGAACGGTCTTGCCGCCGGGCCCGGTATAGCCGGCGACCAGGCCTTCGATATTGACCGTCGGTTCCTGCGCGAGCCGCTGCAGCGCCTGTTCATAAGGCAGGTCGTCGATCCAGTGGGTGACGCCGAGGATCTTCTTCTGCGCCGCTTCATCGCCGTTTCTGGCGGTTTCCGCGATCAGTGCCTTTTCCCGGGCGGTGAGCGGGCGGACATTCTCAAACCACCCGTCGATTGCGGGGGTATTGCCATCGGGCGTGACCAAAGTCTGCAGCGCCTGCACCAGCCGCCAGCTCGGGGAATCGACCATCGCCTTGAGGCTGGAGTGAATGTCGCCCTTGGGCCCGCGGCCCCATTTCTCGCCGCTGGCAACCAGTTCCAGTTCGATAATGCCCTTGGAACCCAGATTGACGCTGACATTGCCGTTCTTGTCCTGCCAGCTTGCCGGGATGAATATGCCCTCGCATTTCTGGAGCGCGGCCAGCACATTGGGCTTGGTCGCGACCTGCTTGAAATGGGGCGAGCCAATCTCTTCCTCGCCCTCGCAAATCAGCACGATATTGACGGGCAGCTTGCGGCCGGCGGCGCGAATGGCGTGCAGCGCTGCCAGAAAAGTCGCTTCCGGGCCTTTCTGGTTGACCGCGCCGCGGCCCATGATCGCCTTGCCGAAACCGGGCCGGTCGACAATCGCCGCTGCGAGCGGCGGGGAGGACCATTCGGATGGGTCAAATTGCTTGACGTCATACATGAAATAGATGCCGAGCGTTCGTTTGGCGCCGGCGTCCAGGGTGGCGAAGACGCCGGGATGACCGTCGGTTGGGACGATCTCGACATGCTGGAATCCGGCATCCTTGGCGAGCGCTGCCATATAGTCCGCGCCTTCGGCCATATTGCGGTCTTCCGCCGCGATCGAGGGGAGCTTGATCCAGTCCTGGATCCGCTTGACCGATGAGTCGCGCCCGGCTTCGGCAGCCTTGCGGATCGCCGTCATGTCGCTGTCCGCGGACAGGGCCATGCCTGGGGAAATGAACATTGCGCCCGCTCCGGCCATGGCGGCTCCGCGCAAGGCCTGACGGCGGTCAATCGGTAGCTGTTTGATATCTGCGGTCATCATGATCCCCTTTTTTATGGAACCAAGAATGGCCGCAGATTGTCGTTATCGCAAGACTATATTCGCTTGCCTTGTTCAGGCCGCCATGGCGGTCTTGCTGAAATGTTCGGTGAAGCGCGGCTGCATCGGTTGAGTGGCGACCATCGCCAGCGGCAGGGCGGTCTGGCAATGGGCGCATTCGGCGCTGAACCGGCCGACATGCCAGTGCGATTTGCCGCAACCGGGGCAGCGGTTGACGATGTCGAGATGATAGAGCGGCTGATAGCCGCGCTGGATTCCATGTTCGGCCAAGGCTTGAGCAGGCTGATTGATGAATGATCGTGGTGATAAATACATCGTTTCTTCCTTCTTTATTGCCAGACGATAGACGGACGCAATGCCATTTCATTACTGAATCAGCGATGAACCGTTTATTTCGGTAGATGAAATGATATCCAGTCCCTGCAAAAGCGATAGGAGATAATCGCCACATTGTGGTGACCAGCATCACAATTGCGGCCAAGCACCTGATTTCCAGCGACAATATCTTTCACATTCCCGCCCCGTCCTGTCCGCGCCGGTGGACGCTATCGGTCAGCGCAAAATTTCGCTCAGCACTGCGGCTGAATCGAAATCCGGCGCGGTCACGATGATCCCAGTTTCCGCCACGCCAGATCGGCAAATTCGCACAACAAAGGCCGCGTGTCGCGGGGGTCGATGATATCCTCGACGCTGAACTGTTCGGCGGTACGGAACGGGGAGGTTACCTTGTCGAGCTTGGCCTTTATCTCCGCCAGTCGCGCGACCGGATCCTCGGCCCCTTCAATATCGCTCTTGTAAGCGACTTCCAGCCCACCGGCGATCGGCAGCGAGCCCCAGTCGCCCGATGGCCAGGCAAAGCGATATTGAAAATTCTCGGCATTGCTCATTGCGCTGCCGGCGATGCCATAGGCGCGGCGGACGATGACGCTGCACCACGGCACGGTCGCCCGGTAGATCGTGTTCATCGCCTGCACGCCATAGCGGATGGTGCCGGTGCGTTCGGCCTCGGCGCCGATCATGAAGCCGGGATTGTCGACCAGATGGACCACCGGCAGGTGAAATTGTTCGGCCAGCTTGGCAAAACGCTCGACCTTTTCGGAGGATTTGGCTTCCCACGAGCCACCGAGGAAAGACGGATCATTGGCGAGCACCGCCACCGGCCAGCCGTCGAGCCGGGCAAAGGCGGTGATCGCGGCGCGGCCCCAGCGCTTGCCCATTTCAAACACCGAGCCTTCGTCAAACACCGATGTCATGATCTTGCGCATCGAATAGACCTGCTTGTCGGCGCGCGGGACGGCGGAGAGCAGGTTTTCGTCCTTGCGATCGACCGGATCCCAATTTTCGGTGCGCGCGGCCAGCTGGTTCACATTGCTCGGCAGATAGGAGAGGAATTTGCGCGCGGTGACAAAGGCCGCTGCCTCGCTGGCGACTTCCTCGTCGATCACGCCATTGGTGGCGTGAATGTCCGAACCGCCCAGCTGCTCCTTGGTCAGTGTATCGCCAATCGCGGCAGCCACGGCAGGGCCGGCAGCGAAGATTTGCGACAGGCCCTTGACCATGATCGAATAATGGCTAGAGACGGCGCGCGCCGCACCCATGCCCGCTGTCGGTCCGAGCGCCAGCGCCACCACCGGCACCGTGTCCTGATTCTTGATAATATCTTTCCAGCCGGGAACCGCCGGGACATAGGTGAAGCCCATATCTTCCAGGCTTTTGACCGACCCGCCGCCGCCGGTGCCATCGATCATCCGGATCATCGGGATGCCTAGCGTATGCGCCATTTTCTCGCATTGGGTGAACTTGCGGTGCAATGCTGCATCAGCGGCGCCGCCGCGCACGGTAAAGTCATCGGCGGAGGCGACCACCGGGCGGCCCTCGACATTGGCGCGGCCGAAGATCAGATTGCTCGGCGCAAAATCCTCGAATGTGCCATCCTCGGCATAGCTGCCGCGTCCGGCAATCTTGCCGATCTCGCGAAAGCTGCCCTCGTCGATAATCCCGGCAATCCGCGCCCGCGCATCAAGCTTGCCGCGGCCATGCTGGCGCGAAACCTTTTCCTCGCCGCCCATTTTTTCGGCAAGCCGCTGGCGCTCGGCCAGTTCTTCGAGTTCGGGTTTCCATGTCATTATTGGGTCCGGTCATCTTTACAGGAATAGAGGTTTTTATTTTCTGCGACTTTTGGCTGGAGGCGGGAGAAAAATGCCATTTTCTCCGCGGTCAGTAGCTGGCCAGTGTGACCTTCCGGGAAACCGGGTTCCGGCGGTCGGGAGAGGCGAGAATCCAACATTTCCGCAGCATAGCGCGGCGTGGGGATGTAGGACAGGGCCGATTGGGGGCGGGGTATTGGCTGGATCATCAGGTGTGTTTAACCGAGTGGTTAAGGCAGGGGAAGCGGGAAATCGCCGGGTGGGGTTCCGGGTCATTGTTCCCCGGCGCAGGCCGGGGGCCATCTCGGATGCGATGCTCCAAAACAACGGCTCGTATGCCGCATATCCTTGAGGCTATCGCTACACGCCCCCCGTTGCACCTCGTTCCCAATTCTCGAGGTGGACCCCGGCCTGCGACGGGGAACAGCAATTAATTTCATGCTGGGAAATTTATTGCCAAAAACAATTGAGAATATTACTGATGTAGGACAGCAATACACAGGCGAGGGGAAGGGCGATGTTCAAATGGGTCCATATTGTTGGAGCTTTGTGTCTTTATGCCGTCCCGGCGCAGGCCCAGAGTGCCGATCCCAAGGCTGCGCCAAGCGAACCGGTTGAAATATTCGAAATCGGGTTCAGCGATGCCGGCCTGTCCGGCGCAGGGGGTGAGCGGCTGAAAGCGGCGCTGGCCGACGCCCAATTTGTCGCTGTCGGTGAAGATCATGGCTTTGCCGGTTCGCCCCGACTGGCGCAGGCACTGGCAACGGAAGCGCGAGTCTATGGGCCGCTTTATCACGCTGTGGAAGTCGGGCCCGAGACATTGAAGTGGTTCCGCGCCCGGCTGGCATCGGGCGGGCTGGATGCCATCGAATCCGGCCTAGCCGGCAAGCCGTTGGCCTTCCCGTTTCTGAGCAACCGGGAAGATGCGGTGCTGGCGGACGGTTTTGATCATGGCAACAGGGTCTGGGGCATTGATCAGGAATTTGTCGGCGGCGCCGATGATATTGATGGACGAGCTTGCGTCACGGGCGCCGGATAGTGCCACCAAGACCAGGTTGCTGGCGATCCGGGATGCCGACATCGCGGCCCTGGCGAAAGGGGATTTCGAAAATATCTGGGTGAACACCGCCGATGCGGCGCAATTTTCCGCACTCGCACAGACTTTCGCCGGTTCGCCGCCGGCAGCGGCGATCATCGATGCGCTCGCCGCCAGCGCCGGCATCTATCGGTTGAACAATCAGGGCGCCTATCTGCAGAATAACGAGCAACGATCGGCGGTGATGCGCGGCTATTTTCTTGCCCGATATCGGGCAGCGCCGGAAGCCGCGCCGCGCGTGCTGTTCAAGATGGGCGCCTATCATATGGGGCGGGGCACGACGCCGACATCCATCTATGATCTGGGTTCCTTGCTGCCCGGCATAGCCGCTGCCAATGGAATGACATCGGTCCATATCGCCTATCTGCCAATGGATGGCAGGGTGCGGGTGATCAAGCCTGCCGATGGCAAGGCGACCGCTGTCCAGCCTTATGACGACGAAGGCATCGCCGCGATTCTCGCCGCGGCGGACATCGCACCCGAGCGGATCGGACCTGCAGGCCATTATCTAATCCCGATAGCCCCGCTGCGTCACGCGCTGGCCGGGAAAAAACTGAACGCGCTGCCCGATTTCTCGAAATTTGTATTGCGGGGCTATGATTATCTGGTGACCACGCGGGATGCAGAGGCAGCGACTGCGTTCGAGGCGCTGGACGAATAAGCGGGGGTTGTTCCCTGGAACAATTTCTACCAATGAATATTCGTAATCCAAACATCCGCCCAAAGCGGACATTAAAGGTAGCCAGCATGAATGTCCGGAACTGGGTGGCTAGCGGAATGGCGGGTTTTGAGTTGAACTTGAGCAAAGCGGACGCACGCCAAGCGGCAAGGCAGCACTTGAGGCATAGCGATGGACAGTCCAGCTTGTTGTATAGGGGGCGAAGGCTGGACTGGGGCAGCGGATATCATATTACCAGCCGTGGCTGGACAATCTGCCTGCATCCCAAAGCCATTACGCCTCTAAATAGCGACCCGGGAGAGTCTTCTCCCGGGTCGCGGATTAACTAGGGCCATAAAGGGAGGCTCGGGTTCCTTGTGAATATGCGCTTTCAACTGGGTGTGACACTTTGCTATTGGTAGAGTATCCGGTCGCCAAGACAACCAATACAGGCTTTTCATACTCTCTTTTGATTATCGTTTCGTGGGTTTTCACTTCTGAGATCTTCATTGCACGGCCCCTTTTTTGATTGTGCGTGGCGTCTGGCCGACAAGGTCGGCTGGCGTGTGTGTTACAGGCGTGTCCAGATATTCCATCGTCTAAGCTTCTAAAAATAATAGTCAATTTATCACGGGATGATGTGACGGGCGTGGAGACCGCAAAGGCGGCTTTCGGTCATTTGCGTTCAGCGGGGAAACGTCTTCTATTGGGGCGATTGCGGAACGGTAGTTTCTGCATCCGCAATGTCTCCTTTTTACTCATCGCGGACGTCAGCACTAAAACGTCAATGCCATGGCATTGATATAAGCCTCAGTCCTCATCCCCATATATCGAGACGCTCTGCTCGCCCTCGCTGGTTGCCCGTCCGCGATACATGCCCGCAGTGTTGAAACTATAGCCAGCCTGGCCCCAGGGGGTGGCGTAGATGATGCCGCCGTCGCCACCAAGTTCGCCCAGTTCGGCGATCACATCATCGGCAATCTGCTGGATTTCCTCGTCCGACAACATGAATTCGCTGGCGTGGATGGCGTAGGTGTAATTGCCTTCCTCATCCTTCGGCACGGTCAATTGCGCTTCCGCAATGGCGATCGGCCAGCGCATCCGGATGCGGGCGCAGATTTCGTGGGCGACGCCGAGGCGGATGAAATATTCGCCCGATCCGGTCGCCGAAATCGCGCAGCTGCGGTCGTCGGCATAGGTGCCGGCGCCGATGATCGGACTATCGCCGATCCGGCCCCAGCGCTTGCCGGTCATGCCGCCGGTCGAGGTGCCAGCTGCCATATGGCCGCTTTTGTCCATGGCGACCGCTCCCACCGTGCCATATTTATAGTCGACGTCGGCGACGCTGACTTTTTTGGCGAGCACATCTTCAATCTGCTGCAGCCGATAGGGGGTGGAATAATAATCGGGTGTGACCTGTTCAAGCCCCTGTTCGCGGCTGAATTGGTTGGCGCCAGCGCCGGACAGCATGACATGCGGGCTTTTGTCTTTCACTGCCCGTGCCAGCAATATCGGGTTTTTGGTGCCGCTGATCCCGGCAACCGCGCCAGCCGACAGGTCGCTGCCGTCCATGATGCTGCTGTCGAGCTCGTTGGTCTTGTCCCAGGTGAACACCGCGCCCTTGCCGGCGTTGAAATTGGGGTCATTTTCGAGGATCATGATCGTCGCGGTGATCGCGTCGATCGCCTTGCCGCCGTCCTTCAGGATTTTCGAGCCTGCCGCCAGTGCTTCGCCCAGGGCTGCGCGAATGGTCGCATCCTGTTCCGGGGTGATCTTGTCGCGGTTGATGGTGCCAGCACCGCCGTGAATGGCGATCGACCAGCGCGCGTCATCGGAGTCGGATTTGTCAGGTTGCGCCAAGGCCGCGCTGCCGAGCGACAATATGGCCACGGCCCCCAAAATTGCTTTGAACATGTGCGCTTTCCCCGATCATTTTTGTGGCCTCTTTATGCCCTAAAATTTGACCAGCGCAACCACCCCGGCGCTCTTTGTGTCACCAAAGGGAATGACCTGTACATCGGAATCATGTCTGGATGTGATCAGAAATCCGCTCGCTTCGCCAATCGCCGCGCCGACCAGCACATCGGACCAATAATGTTTGTGCGCCTGTACCCGGGCGACGCCGACAAAGGCGGCGACCAGCTGCGCCGGGATGCCGACTTCCCAGCCATAGCGGTTTTGCAAGGTCGCGGCGGCAGCAAAGGAGGTCGAGCTGTGGCCCGAGGGGAAGCTGTCATTGTCGCTGCCGTCGGGGCGCAGGCGCGGGAAGGCCTGTTTGGCACCCTGGGTCAGCGCAAAGGCCGCGCCGATGCTGCCCAGTGCCTGAAGATCGCCATGCCAGTCCTCCTGCACGGCGGGAACCAGAAAGGCGGAAGCCACCAGCGCATCGCGGCCGATATCGCTGGCGGTAGCCCAGCCCTTGTCGCTGGCCTGGGCCGGGGCGGCAAAGGTCAAGGCGGCGATGATCGGGATCATCGGCAAAAAACCGGGCAAATGTTTCATGGGAAAATCCTTGTTCGGTGGCGGCATTATGCATCGCCAGCCGATATTCTACCAGGGAATTTCACGGCCGCTATAGTCATAAAATTTACCATTCTGGTCATGGCCGAGACCATCGATCACCGCCCGCATGCCCTCGACGCTTTCCTCCGGGGTCAGGTCGGCATTGGCACCGCCCATATCGGTCTGCACCCAGCCCGGGTGCAGCATCGCCAGCGTCAGGCCTTGGTCCTGCCACTGCTGCGCCAGGCAGTGCCACGCCTGATTCACCGCCGCCTTGCTGGTGCGGTAATACATCATGTTGCCGCTGTCATTTTCGGCGATGCTGCCGACCTGGCTGGAGATGACCACCATCTTGCCGTCTGCGGATTTGGTCACATTGTCCTTGAGGGCCGTTGCCAGCTTGACCGGGCCAACCACATTGACGTTGAACAGGTCGAGCCATTGGTTGCGGTCCAGTTCGGTCGGGCCGTATATTCCGGCGTTGTTGATGAACAGGTCTACCGGCCGGTCAGTGAGTTGCGCGACAAATTTTTCTATGCTCGCATCATCCGCTGCATCGAGTTGCATGACCGTGACCTTGTCGATCGCCTTGAGTTCTTTCGCCTTTTCGGGTTCCCGGGCGGTGCTGATGACATCCCAGCCATTGGCCGCATATTGTTTCGCCATTTCGAGGCCAAGGCCCCGATTTGCACCGGTGATTATGACTGTGGCCATGTGAATTTCCTTCTGGTTGGTGTACTTTTTTTGTGACAGGGGCAATCGCCCCTCGCACCTGCAGGGTGAAACCGCTATATATGTCTACATGAGCAACAGTCCCGCAGGTTTCAACCAATGACAGCTGAAAATCCCTCCTTGCGCCCCTGGCGTGATATCGAGCGGCGCAAATGCCGCCAGATCATGGTCGGCGATGTGCCGGTTGGCGGCGATGCGCCGATCACCGTGCAGACGATGACCAACACGCTGACGAGCGATGCCAAGGCGACGATCGACCAGATTCGTCGCTGCGAGGAAGCCGGCGTGGATATCATCCGCGTCTCCTGCCCCGATGTCGAGAGCACCGCGGCGCTGAAACAGATTGTGCGCGCCAGCAAGGTACCGATCGTTGCGGATATCCATTTCCACTACAAGCGCGGGATCGAGGCGGCGGAGGCCGGTGCGGCCTGTCTGCGGATCAATCCGGGCAATATCGGCTCTTCGGCGCGGGTGCGCGAAGTGATCGATGCGGCCAAGGCCAATGGCTGCGCGATCCGGATCGGTGTCAATGCCGGCAGTCTGGAAAAACATCTGCTCGAAAAATATGGCGAGCCTTGTCCGGAGGCGCTGGTCGAAAGCGCGCTCGACCATATCAAGATTTTGCAGGATCATGATTTTCACGAATATAAGGTCGCGGTGAAGGCATCGGACGTGTTTCTCGCGGTGGCCGCCTATATGCAGCTGGCCGACGCGGTCGATTGTCCGCTGCACGTCGGTATTACCGAAGCTGGCGGCCTGATCGGCGGCACGGTGAAAAGCTCGATCGGCATCGGCAATCTGCTATGGGCCGGGATTGGTGACACGATCCGGGTGAGCCTGTCGGCCGAACCTGAAGAAGAAGTGCGGGTCGGTTATGACATGCTGAAAGCACTCGGCCTGCGCACGCGCGGCGTCCGGGTGGTCAGCTGCCCGAGCTGCGCGCGGCAGGGTTTCGACGTGATCCGCACGGTGCAGAAACTGGAAGAACGGCTGCAGCATATCCGCACGCCGCTTTCGCTCTCCGTGCTCGGCTGCGTGGTCAATGGCCCCGGCGAGGCGCGCGAAACCGACATCGGCATCACCGGTGGCGGCAAGGGCAAGCATATGGTCTATCTCTCCGGCGTCACCGACCATCATGTCGCGGACGAGGATATGGTCGATCATATCGTCAAGCTGGTCGAGGCCAAGGCGGCGGAGATTGATGCGGCGGACCTGGCGATGGAAGCGGCGGAATGAGGGCAGGCCGAAATTATTACAACCAATGAATAAGGTCAGAACCGTTCGCCCTGAGCCTGTCTAAGGGCCTCTCTCGTAAAGCGCATCGTCAGTGCTATGCCGGGCAAGGCGCTTCGACAGGCTCAGCACAAACGGGATTACCAAAAGTATATTCTATGCTAACCGGAACTTCTGCTAAACTTCGCTGACGGATGATCCAACATGACTTCGACCCGCAAACGCGCAAGCGACTTCCACCCCCATATTCTCGAGATTTTCGACGGCTATGTCCATGGCGCGATCTCGAAGCGGGATTTTATCAAACAGGCCGGGAAATTTGCCGCCGTCGGGGTGACCGGGGCGATGATCCTCGATCAGCTGCAACCCGATTATGCCTGGGCGGCGCAGGTCGAACCGGACGATCCGGCGATCACGGCCGAGCGGATCAGCTATATGAGCGCCGAAGGTCATGGCCCAATCAATGCGTTGATGGCGAAGCCGGCGGGGGCCGCAGGCAAATTGCCGGCGGTTCTGGTAATTCACGAAAATCGCGGTCTCAATCCCTATATCGAGGATGTTGCGCGGCGGGTGGCCAAGGCCGGTTATCTGGCGCTGGCCCCCGATGGCCTGTCCCCTCTGGGCGGCTATCCCGGCAATGATGACGACGGGCGGACGATGCAGGCCAAGCTGGACGGCGCCAAGCTGATGGAAGATTTTTTTGCCGCTTTTGAATTTCTGCGCGATAATGATGGTTCGACCGGCAAAGTCGGCGCGGTCGGTTTCTGCTATGGCGGCGGCGTGTGCAACGCGCTGGCGTTGGCCTATCCCGATCTCGCCGCGTCGGTGCCTTATTATGGACGCCAGCCGGAAGCTGCCGATGTCCCGGCGATTGCAGCGCCGCTGATGATCCATCATGCTGGCAATGACGAGCGGATCAACGCCGGCTGGCCGGCCTATGAGGCGGCTTTGGCGGAGCATCAGAAAGAATATAGCGTGCATTTCTACCCCGATGTGAACCATGGATTCCACAATGACACGACGCCGCGCTATGACGAGGAAGCGGCCCAATTGTCATGGCGGCGGACAATGGCGTTTTTCGACACGCATTTGCGCGGTTGATCGCAGCTTGATGCGTTTCCTGTTCCTGCTGTTTTTGGCGATGGCTGCCACCACCGCTCCGCAATCGGCGCAGGCCGAGGCGGCTGTGGCCGACCATCCAGAGGCCCGTCCGTTTGAGGAATCTGCCGATGCGACAGCGCAAGTCGATGCGGCGCTGGCCCGGGCGCTTCTGGCAGAAAAGCGGGTCATTCTCCTGCTGGGGGCCAACTGGTGTCACGATAGCCGCGGCCTGGCGGGCTGGTTTGCGCAGCCGCGTTTTGCCGCGATGCTCGAAGCCAAATATGAGCTGGTCTATGTTGATGTCGGGCACAAGGACCGTAATATCGACATCGCCCGGCGCTTTGGCCTGAAGTCGATCAAGGGCACGCCCACCGTGCTCGTCCTGTCATCGAGCGGTGACCTGCTCAATCGCCAGTCCGCACCCAAATGGCGCAATGCCGGGAGCCGTGAGGAAGACGATATTTTCGCCTATTTCGACCAATTTTCCGCTGAACTCTGAATTGAAGGAAAGCAGGTGCCCCGCGCATTGACCTATTTACTGATCATCCTGGCCGTGATTGCCGTGGCCCTGTTCTTCCTGCCGCTGCGGCTGGCCGTGAGCATGGCCGGGCTGGAAGGAACGCGCTTCTCGGCCAAGGCGATCAGTGGATCGGTCTGGAACGGCCGGATCGAGGGCGCGCAGCTCGGGCTGTTCCCGCTGGGTGATCTGGACGCCGGTGTGCGGTTTCTGCCGCTGCTGACCGGTCGGGTGCTGCTCGATCTCGAACGGCCGCCGGTCGCCGGTGATCCGGGGCTGGTCGCAACCGTCGGCAAGTCCGGCAACAGTCTGGTAGTGCAGGATCTGACCACAATATTGAGCGTGGGCCGCCAACTGGCGCCGCTGCCGGCCTCCGCGATTGACCTGCAGGCGGTCAGCATCAGCTTTGCCCAGGGCCGCTGCCAGTCGGCCAGCGGTCAGGTGCGGGTTTCGCTCGACGCCAATATCCCCGGGCTGAATCTCAAGCAGGGGTTGCTCGGCAAGGCGGAATGTCAGGACGGCGTGCTGGTGCTGCCGCTGCAAAGCGGGTCCGGCATGGAGCAGCTGACGCTGAAACTCCAAGGCAATGGCTTTTATACCGCGCGGCTGTTCCTCTCGGGTAGCGACCGCGCCTGGACCCTGCTATTGCCGACGCTTGGCTTTCGCAAGGCTCCCAGTGGCTATGCGATCAAGGTTGCCGGGCAGTTGGGACAAAGGAACGGACAATGATGCAAATGGGCACCAAAGCAGTGAAATTCTCGATTCTTGATCTTTCGCCGGTGCCGCTGGGCAGCGATGTCAGAACCGCGCTCGACCGGTCGCTGGCGCTCGCGCAGCATGGCGAGGCGCTCGGTTACGAGCGGTTCTGGATGGCGGAACATCATGGCATGGAAGGCATTGCCAGCGCTGCAACTGCGGTTGCGCTCGGCCATGTCGGACAGGGAACCAAGACCATCCGCATCGGTGCGGGCGGGATCATGCTGCCCAATCATGCGCCGATTATGATTGCCGAGCAATTCGGCACGCTGGAAGCGCTGTTCCCGGGACGGATTGATCTGGGGCTTGGCCGGGCACCGGGATCGGACCAGCGGACCGCACAGGCCTTGCGCCGCAATCTGAACAGCGATGCCAATGAATTTCCGCGCGATGTGCTCGAATTGCAGGCGTTTCTGGCAGGCGACGAACGGCTTGGTATCCAGGCAACGCCGGGGCAGGGGACGAATATCCCGCTCTATATTCTCGGCAGCAGCCTGTTTGGTGCGCAACTGGCGGCAGCGCTGGGCCTGCCCTATGCCTTTGCATCGCATTTTGCGCCGCAGATGCTGGATGAGGCGCTCACTATTTACCGCCGCGACTTCAAACCGTCGGCGCAGCTGGCCGAGCCTTATGTGATGTGCGGCTTCAACATATTTGCCGCCGACAGCGACGCGGAAGCGGAATATCTGGCCAGCTCGATGCTGCAGAGCTTTGTCGCGCTGCGCACCGGCAATCCGGGCAAAATGCCGCCGCCGGTCGAAGGCTATCGCGAAAGCCTGCCACCCCAGTTCCAGTCGATGCTCGAGCAGATCATGCAGGGCAGTGCGGTGGGATCGGCCGATAGTGTGAAACAGGCGGTTGACCGCTTTGTCGAACGGACCGGCGCCGATGAGCTGATCATCTCCGGGTCGATCTTCGATCAGGCAGCGCGCGAGAAAAGCTATACCATTGCTGCAGGCGTTCGTGATCTGGTCGCCGCCTAGGGCCAAATTGGCTGCATACAAGTCTTGATTTTACCATCTGGCCTGCGCATGACCCGGAAAATCGCAATTCCGGAATAGACCCCCCAAGGGAGAAGAAAACGTGCCACGCACAGCTAGAAATTCAGCACTTCGCGACTTTCTGAAAAGCGAAGCGGCGGGCGGCATATTGCTGATGGTCGCTGCCGCGCTGGCGATGGTGGTGGCGAACAGCCCGTTATACGACATGTATCACCATTTTCTGCACGAACTGAAGGGACCGACCCTGTCCAGCAAACTGGGGCCGATGACGCCGCATTTGTGGATCAATGACGGGCTGATGGCGATTTTCTTCCTGCTCGTCGGGCTGGAAATCAAGCGCGAATTTGTCGACGGACGGCTGAACACCTGGGAACGCCGGCGACTGCCGGTACTCGCTGCCGCAGCAGGGATGGTGGTTCCGGCGCTGATCTATCTGTTCGTCGTCAAGGATGTGCCCCATCTCTATAATGGCTGGGCGATTCCGGCTGCCACCGATATTGCCTTTGCGATCGGCGTGCTCGCCCTGCTTGGCCCGCGCGCGCCAACCTCGCTCAAACTGTTTCTGGTCACCGTCGCGATTGTCGACGACATGGGCGCGGTGGCGATTATCGCGCTGGTTTACACGGCCGAGATCAACGGCGCGGCGCTGCTGGCCAGCGCCGCGATACTGGCGATCATGTACACGATGAACCGCAATGGCGTGCTCAAGCTCTGGCCCTATCTGATCGGTGCCGGTCTGCTTTGGTATACTGTGCTGATGTCCGGGGTTCATGCCACGATCGCCGGGGTCTTGGCCGCGATGGTTATCCCGATCGTGGTCACGCCGACCTCGCCGGATGATGAAAATTCTCCACTGCACCGGCTCGAACATGCGATTTCGCCATGGAGCGCCTTTCTGATCGTGCCGGTTTTCGGCTTCGCCAATGCCGGCGTGTCGCTTGAAGGTATCGGCTGGGAGCAGGTTTTTGCGCCTTTGCCGCTCGGCATTGCCGCCGGCCTGTTCTTCGGCAAGCAGATCGGTATTTTCGCCAGCGTCTGGATCGCGGTGAAAACCGGTTTTGCCGGTCGCCTCGGCGGCGCCAGCTGGCTGCAGGTCTACGGTGTGGCGATGCTCTGCGGTATCGGCTTCACGATGAGCCTGTTTATCGGCGCGCTGGCCTTCCCTGGTGAGGAGCTGCTGATCGAAGAGGCCAAGATCGGCGTGCTTGGCGGTTCTTTGCTGTCGGCCGTTGTCGGCTTTTGCATTCTCCGCTTTGCGCCGCAGGACAAGCATCTGAAATCCCTCGACAAGGAAGACGCCAAGGAACTGCTTGACGCTTTGCCCGATGGCGAAGCGCAAAAACTGAAAGATGCAGGATGAAAGGCATTGGCCTTTTAGCTGGCGTCTGTCTGGCGACGTCAGCCTGTCCATCGCTTGCCGAGCCTATCGCACCTCCGGTTGTCGCCGATACGACCGGTTTGCAGGCATCGAATGAACTGCGCTCGATCGCCACGGATTATGTCAAGCTCACGCTAGCCCTCGGCGAAAAAGAGGCGGGCTATGTTGATGCCTATTATGGTCCGGCCTTATGGGCGGAAGCGGCGAAAACCGACCCGCGCGACATGCGCGAACTGGGCAATGCAATGGTCGATCTGATGCTGCGGCTGGATGCATTGCCGCAAAGCGACGATCCGCTGGTCGAGGAGCGCAAGCATTTTCTGTCGGCGCAGCTTGAGGCAGCCCATACACGCCACGCGATGATCCAGGGCGAGGTGTTCCCCTTTGCCAAGGAAGCCAAGGGATTGTTCGGGGTGACGCCAGAGCTCCGGCCGCTGGAAGAATTTGATCCGGTGCTCGAGGAGATTGAAAATCTTGCGCCGGGTGAAGGACCGCTGAGCGAGCGGGTAGCGGCGTTTGAAAATGGCTATATCATCCCCAAGGACCGGCTGCAGGTCGTGTTCGACACTGCGATTGCCGAGTGCAAGGCGCGGACCGCGCAATATTTCGATCTGCCCGAGGGCGAAAATTTCAAGCTGGAATTTGTCACCGGCAAGAGCTGGAGCGGATATAATTATTATCAGGGCAATTATCAGAGCCTGATCGAGGTCAACACTGACCTGCCGATCTTCATCGGCCGCGCCGTCGATCTCGGCTGCCACGAAGGCTATCCCGGCCATCATGTCTATAATATGCTGCTCGAGCAGAATCTGACCAGGGGGCGCGGCTGGCAGGAATTTTCCATCTATCCGCTCTACAGCCCACAAAGCCTGATCGCCGAGGGCTCGGCCAATTATGGCATCGAGCTGGCGTTTGGCGGCCAGGAGCGGCTGGATTATGAGCGCGACGTACTTTACCCGCTCGCCGGCCTCGATCCCGATACGGCGGCGGCTTACTGGGCGCTGCAAATCGCCAAACAGGCGCTGAGCGGCGCGCGGATGACGATTGCGCAGCAATATCTCGATGGCGAAATCACCCGCGAGCAAGCGGTTGCGCTGAATCAGAAATATCAGCTGGTTTCGCGCGAGCGGGCCGAGCAGATGACCGATTTCAACGAGCAATATCGCAGCTATGTGATCAACTACGGTCTCGGCATGGAAATGGTCCGCGACTGGATCGAGGCGCAGGGCGACGCACCGGTCTGGCGCTGGAAGGCGATGGAGCGGTTGCTGAGCGAGCCGATGTTGCCGGGGGACTTGCAAAGCAATTTGGTGGAATGATTTGGCTGGGGTAATGGTTCCAGTACAATGAATTCGTCATGCTGAACTTGATTCAGCATCCAGAACGGCAATAGCTGTCCTTTCTCCCTGGATCCTGAAACGAGTTCAGGATGACGAGTTTCCAAATCCGGATTCCATGCATTGCCCTTCTTCCTCAAGGGAGAAGATGGGGTAGTAATTCCAGCCCGGAAAACCCTTCCTATCTGCGCATAGAATAATCGCGAACACCCCACCGAATCCCTCTTGCGCATTGCAAAAATCGGCGTAATCCAAGCGCAGTTTTTCGGGATAGGATTGCTTCATGGCCTTCAATCTTTTCGGACGTATCAAGCCTCTCGACGCGATTTTGGCCACGGCAGAGAAAAAGGCGCTAACCCGCTCTCTCGGACCGGTTCAGCTTACCTTGCTGGGCGTTGGTGCGGTTATCGGCACCGGAATTTTCGTACTGACATCGGAGGCGGCGCAGAAGGCCGGGCCGGGGATGATGTGGAGTTTCGTGATCGCCGGGCTGGTCTGCGCGGTCGCTGCGCTCTGCTATTCGGAACTGGCCTCGATGGTGCCGGTATCAGGCTCCGCCTATACCTATACTTATGCGGTGATGGGCGAGCTGCTGGCGTGGATGGTCGGCTGGGCGCTGATCCCGGAATATGCGGTGGCGGCGAGCGCGGTTTCGGTGGGCTGGTCGGGCTATTTTGTCGGCCTGCTGGCCAATGCCGGGATAGAGCTACCGAGGGCGCTGACCATTGGCGGCTATGCGCCGGGCGGGCTGATCAATCTGCCGGCGCTGATCATCGCGCTGCTGGTCACCTTTCTGCTGATGATTGGCACCAGCGAGAGCGCCAAGGTCAATGCGGTGCTGGTCGCGATCAAGGTGACGGCGCTGACCATGTTCATCGTGCTCACCCTGCCGATGATGCAGGGGCAGAATTTCGATCCGTTCATGCCCAATGGCTGGTTTGGCGAGAGTCGCGGCTTTGGCGCGGTTGGCGCGGCTGCCTCGATATTTTTCGCCTATGTCGGCTTTGACGCGGTTTCGACTGCGGCGGAGGAGACCAAAAACCCGCAGCGCAACGTGCCGATCGGGCTGCTCGGCAGTCTGGCGATTTGCACGGTTTTCTATCTGCTGGTCGCGGCAGGCGCGATTGGTACGGTCGGCGCGCAGCCGATTGTCGATGCCGCTGGCAACACGCTCGCGCCCGGCAGCACCGCCTTTGCCGCGCAATGTCAGGCCTTGCTGGCCGCTGGCCATGAACCTCTGGTGTGCAGCCACGAGGCGCTGGCTTTCGTGCTGCGTCATATCGGCTATCCGGCCTTTGGCAATATGATCGGCATTGCCGCCTTCCTCGCGCTGCCATCGGTGATCTTGATCATGCTCTTCGGTCAGACCCGGATCTTCTTCGTGATGGCGCGCGACGGCCTGTTGCCCGAAAAGCTCGCCACCATTCACCCAAAATGGAAAACGCCCCATATCGTCACCGCCATCACCGGTGTCGCGGTATCGGTATTTGCGGCGTTTCTGCCGGTCGGCCAGCTGGCGGACATCTCCAATTCGGGGACATTATTCGCCTTTTTGATGGTCGCTCTGGCGGTGTTGATCCTGCGCCGCACCGATCCGGGCCGGCATCGCCCGTTCCGCACGCCGCTGGTCTGGGTGGTCGCGCCGCTGGCGATCGTCGGCTGTCTGGGGCTTTTCTACAATCTTCCCTATGAGGCGAAAATGGTGCTGCCGATCTGGGGTGGGATCGGGCTGCTGCTCTATTTCGCTTATGGTTACAGAAAGAGCCATGTCGGGCGCGGTCATATCGAGGTGCACGAGAGCGATGCCGATGCACCGCCGCAGCCGGTACCGCCGATCAGCGACCAATAAGCGGCCTTTGTCGCCTGTAAATTTCGGGGCGACATTAACTATCTGCTAACCAATTTCGTTCACTCCTGTTTCTGAAACATGAACCGCGCTCGCACAGGGTGCACCATGGACAGGGACCAGACTGTATGAATACGCCAGGCAAAGCCGCAGAAAAGCTCGTAGACGTAGCCATTATCGGTGCCGGACCGGCGGGTCTGACCGCCGCCTATCTGCTCTCCAAAAAGGGCTATAAGGTCACCGTGATCGAAAAAGACCCGAAATATGTCGGCGGCATCAGCCGGACGGTGGAACATGACGGCTTCCGCTTTGATATTGGCGGGCATCGCTTCTTTTCGAAAAGCCAGGAAGTGGTCGATCTGTGGAATGAAATCCTGCCCGACGACTTCATCCAGCGTCCGCGGATGAGCCGGATATATTATGAGGGCAAATTTTACAGCTATCCGCTGCGCGCCTTCGAAGCCCTGTGGAACCTCGGTATCTGGCGCTCGACCCTGTGCATGCTCAGCTATGGCAAGGCGAAGGTCTTCCCGAACAAGAATGTGAAGAGCTTTGAAGACTGGACGGTCAACCAGTTCGGTCACAAGCTCTATTCGATTTTCTTCAAGACCTATACCGAGAAGGTCTGGGGCATGCCATGCGACGAAATGTCGGCGGACTGGGCGGCCCAGCGGATCAAGGGCCTGAGTCTGTGGAACGCGGTCACCGACGGCCTGAAACGCTCGCTTGGTCTCAACAAGAAACCGAATGACGGACAGGAAGTGAAAACCCTGCTCGAAACTTTTCGCTATCCTCGCCTCGGTCCCGGCATGATGTGGGATGCCGCCAAGCGCCATGTCGAAGCCAAAGGCAATGAAGTGCTGATGGGGCATAGCCTGAAACAGCTCGCCCAGGATGGTGATGGCAATTGGCGGATGAGCGCCTCGAGCGCAGATGGCGAAACCATCATCACCGCGAAACATGTGATTTCGAGCGCGCCGATGCGCGAACTCGCCACCCGCATCCACCCGCTGCCGCAGTCTTTGCCGGAAGCGCAGGATCTGAAATATCGCGATTTTCTCACCGTGGCGCTGATGGTCAAATCGGACGACCTGTTCCCCGACAACTGGATCTATATCCATGATGATCGCGTGCAAGTCGGCCGGGTGCAGAATTTCCGCAGCTGGTCACCGGAAATGGTGCCGGACGAGCATATCGCCTGTGTTGGCCTGGAATATTTCTGTTTTGAAAATGACGGCCTGTGGTCCTCATCCGACGAAGATCTGATCGAGCTTGCCAAGCAGGAAATGGCGATCCTCGGCCTGTGCAATCCGGAAGATGTCACCGGCGGCGCGGTTGTCCGTCAGGAGAAGGCCTATCCGGTCTATGACGACAGCTATGAAGATAATGTCGCCACCATGCGCGATGATCTGGAAAGCCGTTTTCCGACGCTGCACATGGTCGGCCGCAACGGCATGCACCGTTATAATAATCAGGATCATGCGATGATGACAGCGATGCTGTCCGTTGAAAATATCGAAGCCGGCACCCGCAAGTGGAATGTCTGGAACGTCAACGAAGATGCCGAATATCACGAATCGGGTGATGAAGGCGCGGAGACAATCATTGCTGAAGAAATTAGCGAAGATCGTGTGGCGGCGCTTGAAAGCATGCGCGATGTACCGACGCGGATCGAGGAAGACAAGCCAGCGAAGCGGGCCGCTTAGAAATGACCTTGGGTTGCCCGGACATAAAATTCTGCTGTTCTCCTGCAAAGGCGATGGCGGGTGATGGGTCCCTGCCTTCGCAGGGACACAAGTAAATGGAACGCAGCAGCCAAGAGAGACGGTCAACCGTCGGCGGCTGGGTCGGACAGCTGCCCGCTCCGCTCGCGATTCTCAACCGTTTTTCGATCACCCGCTATTTGCTGGCGAGCGTCGTCAGCCTCGCCTTTGATGTCGCCCTGTTCATGGTATTGGTCGCTTTCCTGGTCGATCCGGGATGGGCATCGGCAGCCGGTTATAGCGCCGGTATTGTCATTCACTGGCTGATTTCATCCAGCTTCGTTTTCCCCGGCAAGGCCCGTGATGGTGCGGCGCTGCACTTGCAGCGGCTCGGTTTCATCGGCACCGCCGTGCTCGGCCTGGGCATAACGGTCAGCATGGTCAGCGGTCTCACCAGTGCCGGTGTGCTGCCGGTGATGGCCAAGGCGGCGGCGGTTGCCGTCAGTTTCTTCGCCGTCTATCTGACTCGGAAATATGGCGTGTTCCGGTGAGCTATATGGACATGACCCTGGAAGCCCCGGCAAAAAAGCATCGCTTCAGCCCGGACTTCAAAAAATTTCTTAACTGGGCTCTGGTCTGGATAGTGCTGGCCAATATCCCGTTCATGGCGATGTGGATGGTCGGCGCGCCGCCGCGTGCGATTCCGATTGCGCTGGCGGGTCTCGTCGGTCTGATTGTCAAACGCATGCCGAGAGCGGTGCAGTGGATCGGTTTTGTTGGCGTGATGGTCTATTCCTTGCTCTCCTTCGTTTCCGGCCTGTTCAGCCTGACGCTGGACTCCCTGCTCTATTCGATGCAGTTTTTCGCCGAGATCAAGCCCGGCAACTCGATTGAATATATTGCCGCAGCGGTGGTCATCGTCGGCATATTGATCGGCAGCTGGTTCCTGCTCAAGCGCGATACCAATTTCGCCAAACCGCTGCATATCCTGCTCGGCGGAGCATTGATCTTCGGACTTGTCGGCGCCGATGCCGCAATCGGCGAGGGGATGCGCGGCCATTATTTCCGGCCCGCTCCGGTCGGCGCAGCTTTTGAATCGGCGGTCAGCAAGTCGGGCTTTGCCGCGCGCGCCGATGGCAAACGCCATCTGGTGCTGATCATCGTGGAATCGCTGGGCGTCCCGAAAAATAACAAGGCGATGTCGGACAAGCTGTTTGCCTATTATAACGATAGTGCCGTCAAGGCGCGTTATGAGGTCAGTCAGGGTACCAGCCTCTATTATAACAGCACCACCTCCGGCGAGATGCGCGAGCTGTGCGGTCGCTGGGGCGATTATTATGAATTGCTCGAAACCAATGATCCGAAGACGTTGGATTGCCTGCCGGCGCAGCTCGCCAAAAAAGGCTATGCGACACAGGCGATGCACAGTTTCAAGGGCCCGTTCTTCAAGCGGGAAACATGGTATCCCAAGATCGGCTTTCAAAAGCGCGAATTTGCGGTGGATCTGGAAAAACGCGGCGCTGAATGGTGTGGCGGTGTTTTTGCCGGCGCTTGCGACCGTCAGGTGCCGAAGATGTTGGCCGAAAATCTGAAACGGGCGAAGCAGCCCACTTTCCAATATTGGCTGACACTGAACACCCATTTGCCGGTCCCGACCGAGCAGAATCTCGACACCGAAAATTGCGAAAAAACATCGGCCGCACTGGCCCGTGACTATCCGATGATCTGCCGCCAGTTCGCGATATTTGATGATATCGACAAGGCGCTGATCAAGGAAATTACCGCGAGCGATTTTCCGGAAGCGGATATATTGCTGGTTGGCGATCATATGCCACCATTTTTTGACCGCCATCACCGTTCGCAATTTGACCCGGAGCGGGTTCCATGGCTTTACCTGAAAGCCAAGGCCTCACAACCCGAGGGATAAGATTTTGGAACGCTTGCGCGGCAACCTGCCACTATTACTGATCTGGCTCGCGGTCTCCGCGGTGCTGATTCTGGTCACCCGCGGCCAGATCAGCAGCGGCATCGGCTGGGATCCGGACGATCAGCTGCGCATGGTGCAGCTGCGCGACTGGCTCGGCGGACAAAGCTGGTTCGACACGACCCAATATCGCATTGGTGAACCGGACAGCCAGCCGATGCACTGGCCGCGCTGGATCGAGCTGCCGCTGGCTTTGGTATTCCTGCTGCTCAGGCCATTGATTGGTGCGGCGAGCGCAGAAACCGGCGCAATGGTTGTCGTACCGCTGATCACGCTGGGCATCGCCATGTGGCTGGTCATGAAAATCAGCGAACAGCTTTTTGATCGTAATATCGCGATATTGGCGGCCGCGCTGACCGCGACCGCGGTTCCGATTGTTGCGCAAATCCGGCCGATGCGGGTCGATCATCATGGCTGGCAGATTGTGCTCGCGCTGACCGCGCTGTGGACTATGTGCTGGCCCGAGAAACGTCGAGGCGGAATCGCCCTCGGTGCGGCGCTGGCGCTCTGGCTTTCGATATCGCTGGAAGGTTTGCCGATATCGGCTGCCTTTGTCGTGCTGCTGGTCTGGCGCTGGGTTTTCCAGACCGAAGAAGGGGTTCGACTATTCTGGACCCTATTGTCCTTTCTGATTGCCAGTTTCATCTTCTATTTTGCTAGCCAGGGCAGTTTCGACGCCGCCATCAACTATTGTGATGCGCTTTCGCCGGCGCATTTGCTGGCTTGTGCGGCGGGGGCCGCTGTCATCCTGCCAGCAATCAAATGGCTGCCCGCGAACATCCCGCTGCGCGTCGTCAGCCTTGCCGTTGCCGGCGGGGCGGCATTGGCTGTCTTCTATGGCCTTGCGCCGCAATGTATCGGCGGAGCGTTCAACACGATGGATCCGATCGTCCGCGAATATTGGCTGGTCAACGTCCTCGAAGGGCTGCCGATCTGGTATCAGAACGGGAAGACCATGATCACCTTGCTCGGTGGATCGATCATCGTCGGGCTGGTCAGTCTGATCTATATCGTGCGTGTCCGTCCCGGCCAGATTGATCGCAGCAAATTGTTCGTTCTTGGCTATGCCTTTCTCTGGGCATTGATACTGTCGCTGTTCGTTCAGCGCGCGACGGCGGTCGCGGCAGCCTTTGCCCTGCCATTCATGGCCTGGGCCGTGCATCAGACCTTTGTAAGAGCGCGGGGCATCAAGCGTCCGCTATCGCGTATCCTGGCCACGGCAGCGGTCGTGTTCCTGATCATGCCGGGACCGCTGGCCATCGCGCTGTTCAACGGTGTCAGCGGAGAGGATCAAAAAACCGAGGCAAATCCGGAGACCGCCGCATGCGAGAATGATGATTCGCTCGCCCGGCTCAACGCCTTGCCCCGGTCCAACATCCTGGCGCCGTTTGATTTCGGACCGAGCATATTGCTGCTGACTCCGCATAATGTGCTCGCCACCAGCCACCATCGCAACGATCAGGCGATGGCGGACCAGATCAGAATTTTTACCTCCGCACCAGATGTGGCCAGTGGTTTGCTGGAGGCCCACAATATTCGCTATATCGTCGCCTGCGAAGCGGAGCCGGAGCTGGCGATCTATGCGAAGAAAAATCCGGAAGGCCTGTGGGCCCAACTGGTCAAAGGCCAAAAACCGGATTGGCTGCAGCCTGTCCATATTCGGGACAATAGTCTGACCGTCTGGCGAGTGACGCCAATAAGGTTGCGAAACGCTACGTAAAATATAATAGTTTTCTCTCGGGCGTCAAAAATAAAAACCGTGGAGATTATAATGGCAAGGGTCACCGGACTCGGTGGGGTTTTTCACAAGGTGAAAGATCCAGCGGCAACACGCAAATGGTACAAGGAATATCTGGGGCTGGACGGAGAATATGGTCCGATGCTCAACTGGTCGGAAGAGAAAGGCGAAAAGCCCTATAGTCTGATCAGCCATTTCCCGGAAGACAGCGACTATCTGAAACCCAGCGAGGCGCGGTTCATGATCAACCTGCGGGTTGATGATCTGGACGCCTATGTCGAGCAGCTCGAAGAAAAAGGCCTGGAGATTTTGGGGCAGATTGATGAAGGATATGGCCAATTTGCCTGGATCCTCGATTGCGACGGGATCAAGCTCGAATTCTGGCAGCAGGTAGACGCGCCAGAAAGCTGATGTGCCAGTCTATGCTGGAATGAATTTAAGCGCGAGCCCGTTGATGCAATGCCGCTTGCCGGTTGGTTTCGGCCCATCATTGAAAATATGCCCGAGATGCCCGCCGCAGCGCGCGCAATGGACTTCGGTCCGAGGATAGCCGATCTTATAGTCTGTTGTCGTGCCAATCCGGTCCTTGGCGATCGGACCCCAAAAGCTCGGCCAGCCGGTGCCGCTGTCATATTTTTTATCCGATTTATAGACGCCGAGATTGCAGCCGGCGCAGGCATAAACGCCGTTGCGCTTCTCACCATTTAGCGGGCTGGAATAGGCGCGTTCGGTACCCTCCATCCGCAATATCCGGTAGCGGGCCGCGCCCAGCCGTTGCTGCCATTGCTCCGGCGTCCGATTGATTTTGAACGGTCCGCCGGATCGCGCATTTGCCTGGTCGAACACGCCCGACAGGCGCACAAGCCCATAAGCTCCGACGGCTGCCAGAGTCCCGGATATGACGGTGCGCCGATCGGGTGATTTCATCTGTAATCCTTCTCAAACTTCCTGTTTCATTCGCAGCAGGAAGCCAATGGGTTACAGACTTGCGCCTGAACGGGAACTGATCAATATTTTGAAAGCTCGACTTCCAGTTCGCGGAATCCGTGGACGAAACAGGCGTGGACGCGGCGATGTTTGCCGGTCGGATTGACCTGCATCCGCCGCTTGTGCATTTCTTCCAGCAAAATCCGGATCTGCAACTCGGCGAGGCGGGCACCGACGCAGCGGTGAATGCCATAGCCAAAAGCCAGATGGCGCCGGGCATTTTCGCGGTCGACCTTGATCTTGTCGGCTTCCGGGAAAACCTCTTCGTCGCGATTGGCGGAAATATACCAAAGCACGACCTTGTCGCCCTTCTTGATCTGATGACCGAACAGGTCATGATCGGCCAGCGCGGTGCGCCGCATATGGGCGAGCGGGGTCTGCCAGCGGATGATTTCCTGCACCGCATTGGGAATAAGATCGGGGTTCTGCTGCAGCTTTGTCCGTTCCTCGGGGAACTGGCTAAGGCCAAAGGCCACGCCCGACATGGTGTTGCGCGTGGTGTCATTGCCACCGACGATCAGCAGCACCAGATTGCCCATGAATTCCATTGGATCCATATCGCGCATATGTTCCGAGTGGATCATCATCGAGATCAGGTCGGGGGTCGGTTCTGCATCCACCCGTTCATTCCACAGCTTGGTGAAATAGGCACCCATTTCAAATAATATCTGGCGTCGCTGCTCGGTGAGATCTTCCGCAACCGATAATTCCACGTCGCCAGCCCAGTCGGACCAGTAGGTCAGCATCCTGCGGTCTTCCCAGGGGAAGCCGAACAATATGGCGAGCATGCCGGTGGTGAGTTCGATCGAGACCTTGTCGACCCAGTCGAATTTTTCGCCCCATGGCAGGCTGTCGAGCACTTCCTCGGTGCGCTGGCGGATTTCGGTTTCCATCCGCTTCATCTCGGTTGGCGTGAAGGCCGGTGCTACGGTCCGGCGCTGGCCGGTGTGCTTGGGCCGGTCCATGGCGATGAACATCGGCAGCTGGAAATCCTGATCAAATTCGGGATCGGCGATTGTGATGCCGCCATGGGAAACATCGGAAGAATAAATGTCGGGCAGCGCCTCGACATGCTGGATCGGTTTGTAGGTGGTGATGTTCCAGAAATCTCCGTGAACGCCGCCTTCGATCTTGTTGATCGGCGCCGTCGCGCGCATTTCCGCGAACGGCTTGCGCCAGAGATCCTTGCTGTACAGCTCGGCGCGACTGACGTCCCAGGGATTGGCATCGGTATCAGCAATCGGGGGATTGCGTTTGTACCAGCCTTCCAGCGCCTCATCTGCAGTGGGGGAGGTAGTCAGGTTGCCAAGATCAATTTGGGGAACGGATGCCATAAGTCTCTCCTGCCGTTGCTGGTTTTAGCAATCGGTTGCGTTTCAAAACTAGTTCAATCTGGCTTTATTGACAGCAATGTCAATGTCTTTTTGGCAAATGGCGCGAATCCCAAGATTATTTTCCGGTGACTCTGGCGAACAGGCTTTTCTTGCGGGCGGCCTGTCCGGATTTCATGACGTTGCGACGAAACAGCATCACCGAAAATCGGATGATGATCATCGTGAAAATGGCCTGCCAGATCAGCGCCAGGCCATGCTGCCAGAGATTGTCCATCTGCGCCGCTCGCGCGATCATCGCGAACGGAGAACTGAACGGAAACAGGACGGCGAACCACTCGACTGGTTCGCCGAGCTTGGTGATCGCGGAATAGGCTTACCACCCGTCATTTTTCTCATTCCCCCTGATGATGTGGCCAGACGGCCCATAGGGCTGGGATCGGCAGCGACATGGCTCTACATCGTCGCAGGTAGCGCAACCCGGCCTTGAACA